>Ga0153956_1000238_pt1 | contig 67937 bp, 55 predicted proteins | sample TSFL040MetaG_FD_104704 | JGI IMG/M metagenome (GOLD analysis project Ga0153956, IMG submission 104704) | Attine ant fungus gardens microbial communities from Florida, USA - TSFL040 MetaG | ecosystem: Host-associated > Fungi > Mycelium > Unclassified | place: USA: Florida, Wekiwa Springs...
GCCCGGAACAGACCCCCGATCAGATAGCGATCCCGCAACGCCTCGTTCGACACCCCCTCCATCATCTCCGGGTGCGTCGCGTAATACGTCCGATCAAACATCGCTCTCTCGCCTTCTCGAATCGCGCAGGGGATCGTCTGTGGTGAATAACCGTCAGGCCAGCCTCGGGCCGGCCATCTCGTCCTTCTGTCGTCGCCGCGATTGGTAACCGGTGTCAAGAAGAAGCGCAAGATGGCCGCCAAAGCCTTTCGGATGACGCCCCACGCCACCGGGCGGAGCGCCGCGATCGGCCGCGGCTTCCGCCGCCTCCATCGCGGCGCCGTCGCTCACGACTTCGCACGAGATGACCTTGACACCGGTTTCCTCATGCGCTGGATAGCAGCCGGAACAAGCATTGGCCGGAGGGGCGTCGCGTGCAGCCTGACGACAAGAACGAGAATCAAGCACGCATCGCCCGCGCCTTCGTCGGCGCGCGGCAGGCGGGGACGGCCCTGCCCGACTATCCCGGCGACATCCCGGCCGCGCTTGAACAGGCCTATGCCGTGCAGGACGCCGCGATCGGCCTGACGCAAAGCCCCGTCGCCGGCTGGAAGGTCGGCAAGATCGAACCGCCCGTCGAGGAGATGAACCGCCTCGCCGGACCGATCTTCGCCGATCAGGTGGTGACCGCCGGCGACGCCGACGACATCGCCATGCCCGTGTTCGGCGACGGCTTCGCGGCGGCGGAAGCGGAGTTCCTGCTGCGCATCGGCGCCGCGCCCGATCCCGCGCAGCGGCGCTTCACCATCGACGAGGCCCGCGCGCTGATCGACGCGGTGCATGTCGGCATCGAGATCGCCAGCTCGCCCTATCCCGGCATCAATGCCGACGGGCCGATCGTCACCATCTCCGATTTCGGCAACAATAACGGGCTGGTCGTCGGCGCCGCGATCCCGGACTGGCGCGAGACGAACATCTCGGGCTGGCCGATCGAGCTGTGGATCGAGGGCCGGCGGATCGGCGCCGCCACCGCCGCCGCCATGCTCGACGGGCCGTTCGGCGCGGCGCGCTTCCTGTTCGAGCATATGGCGGCACGCGGCATCGCGCTCCACCCCGGCCAGTGGATCTCGAGCGGCGCGGTCACCGGTGTCCATCCGGTAAAACCCGGCGAACGGGTGGAAGCGCGCTTCGATGATCGCTACGCCGTCCGGTGCAGAATCACGGCCCGCTGAGAGGCCCAACAGGACAGGAGAAGGGCATGGCGAACATGCAGCAGCCCGAAATCATCGCGGCGGCGGAGCGGATCGGGCGGTATCGCTGGGCGATCTGCGGCCTGCTCTTCGCCGCGACGGCGATCAACTATGTCGATCGCCAGATGATCGGGCTGCTGAAGCCGACCATCTCGCATGAGCTTGGCTGGTCTGAAGAGACCTATGCCGACGTGATCTTCTGGTTCCAGGCGGCCTATGCGATCGGCTATCTCGGCTTCGGGCGGATCGTCGACCGGCTGGGCGCGCGCGTCGGCTATGCGATCGCCTTCCTGATCTGGACGGCGGGGCACATGCTCTGCGGCTTCGTCAACTCGGCGGCGCAATTCTCGATGGCGCGCGTCGTGCTCGGCCTCGGCGAATCGGGCAACTTCCCCGCCGGCGTGAAGGCGGTGACCGAGTGGTTCCCCGCCCGCGAGCGCGCGCTCGCCACCGGCCTGTTCAACGCGGGCGCCAATGTCGGCGCGATCGTGACGCCGCTGGTGGTGCCGGCGCTCACCGTCGCCTTCGGCTGGCGGATGGCGTTCGTCGTCACCGGCATCGCCAGCCTCGCATGGCTGGTCGCGTGGATCGCGCTCTATCGCCGCCCGCGCGAGCATCGCCGCGTGTCGATGGCCGAGCTGGCGCTGATCGAGAGCGATCCCGCCGACCCGTCCCAGCCGATCGGCTGGCGCCGCATCCTCGGCTATCGCGAGACATGGGCGTTCGCGCTGGGCAAGTTCCTGATCGATCCGATCTGGTGGCTCTTCCTGTTCTGGACGCCGGATTTCCTCGCCAAGACCTATCATCTCGATCTGCTGAGCTTCGGGCCGCCGCTGGTGGCGATCTACCTGATCTCCGATCTCGGCAGCATCGCGGGCGGATGGTCCTCCTCGCGGCTGATGCGGCGGGGGATGAGCGCGAACGCCGCGCGCAAGCTCACCATGCTCGCCTGCGCGATCCTCGTGACACCGATCTTCTTCGCCCAATATTGCAGCAATCTGTGGATGGCGGTGGCGATCGTCGGGCTGGCGACGGCGGCGCATCAGGCCTTCTCGTGCAATCTCTACACGCTGCCGTCGGACATGTTCCCGCGCGCGGCGGTGGGATCGGTGGTCGGCATCGGCGGCACGATGGGCGCGGTCGGCGGCATGATGATGGCCAAGTTCACCGGCTACATCCTCCAGACCACGGGCAGCTACACGCCGATCTTCGCGGTGGCGGGCAGCGTCTATCTGATCGCGGTGCTGGTGATCCATCTGCTCAGCCCCCGCCTCGCGCGCGTGGACGCCGGCTGACGCGGTCCGGGGCCATCTGACGGGCGTCGCGCCCGCGTCCATCTGGGAGGGACTGTCATGCGTTTGGGCTCGATCTCGATGCTGGCGATGGCGGCTGCGCTCGCGACATCGCCGGCGATGGCCGCGCCGGATGCGAGCGGGCTGCTGTTCCGCGCCTCGGCGGATCATGATCTCACGGCCGATCGGGCCGAGGGCGATCCCGTCCCCAATTTCCTGAGCGACGTCACCGTCACGCCCGACGGCGCGATGGGCGGAGCGGCGCGGTGGGCCGATGACGGCTATGTCGCGTGGAAGGCGCCCGGCAACATGCGCGCGGCGCGGGGCACGCTCGCCTTCTTCTGGCGCGCGCGGACCCCGGTGGGGGAGGCCCCCTTCTCGATCTTCCGCGTCGGCTTCGCGGATCATTCGAGCTGGGACATGGCGTTCCTGCGCATCGACTGGAACGGCCATGGCTTCGACGCCTTCGTCACCGACGCCAACCTGTCGCGGGTGCGCGTGTCGTGGACGATGGAGGCGCTGCCCGCCCCCGACGCCTGGCACCATATCGCCTTCGCGTGGGACGAGACGGCGGGCGTCCGCCTGTTCGTCGACGGGCGCGAGGTGGCCCGCAAGGATCAGAAGGCCGATCTCGACAGCGGGCTCGACCAGTTCGGCATGGCGGGGCGCGTGCTCTCGCCGCATCAGGTGCAGAGCCGCTATCACTTCATGCGCGGCAGCGATCTCGACGAGATCCGCGTCTACGATCACATGCTGGGCGCGAACGACGTCGCGGCGCTCGCCGACAAGCGCGAGCCCGGCCCCGCGCCCGCACCCGACGCCACCGCCGAGCGCGCCGCATGGCTGCACCGCTATGGCTGGGACCATGCCTCCCCGCCCGTGCTCGACGCGGCCGTGACCCGCGTGCGCAAGGTCGAGTTCGCCGACGCGCGCGACCTCAAGGAGCGGATGTGGAAGGGCGTCGACGGCATCGCCGAGACGACATGGCCGGGCGTCTACAACCGCTCCCGCCTGCCCGGCCGCGACGATTATTTCGAGCTGCCGGACTGGAACGTCTATGTCGAGGGCGGCAAGCGCTACGACCTCACCGTCCCGCCCGGCGAGCGCTTCAACCGCGTCGAGATCAGGGGCGCCGCCTATGGCCAGCTCGACTGGACCGGCGACGGCAAGCCCATCCTCCTCGCCCGGCGCCCCCAAGGCGTGGTGCGCAGCTTCGACAGCGTCGGCGAGCGGCAGGGCGGCACGCTCAGCTTCACCAATGTGATGCAGGAGCAGCCGATCCAGGAAATCTGGGCCTATGACATCGCCCCCGGCGCCGAACCGCAAGGCAGCTTCAAGCTCTCCTACACGGTGGACGCCGGCGCCTCCCCCGGCATCGCGGCGCTGGACGCGCTCAACGGCTTCATCGCCGGCCGTTACCCGCCCGACGAGCGCAGCACGGTGATCGCCATGCCCTCCTCGGGCGTGAAGGCGGCGGTGGGCGCGGGGAGCGCCGGGGCGGGCGTCAAGGTGCAGCGGGCCTCGGGCGGAGCGCCGATCGTCCACATCCTCATCCCGTCGAGCTTCGGCCCGGCCCATGCGGACCAGCCCATCGCGCGGGCATGGGATTATGGCTGGGAGAATGTCCATGACGGGCTCGACGGCATCGCCCTCGATATCCCGGCGCTCCACGCCAAGCCCAATGCGGCGGGGCTGATCCCGCTCGACATCCGCGTCAAAGACCCGATCTGGCCGGCCCGCGACATGATCGACCTCTCGGTCTCGGTCCGCCCCGGCGAGGCGCGGACCCTGTGGCTGGACCTGCGCGACCGCATCCTGCCCAACGCCAGCCTCTATCTCAGCATCGCGTCCGCCGCGCCGGACTTCGACGCCGCCGCGCTCGACGGGGCGCGCATCCGCCTCGTCTTCAAGCCGCGCGCCGAGGCGCTGAAGGAGCATGTCGCCGACCGGCTCAACCAGGTGAAGGACAATTGGGCCTTCCTCGTCGAGGAGCACACCGCCTCGCGCCGGGCCGCTCTGTACGAGCGCCTCTATGGCGACATCAGCGATCTGCTCCGCGTCGATCCCGACAATGCGGAGGCGCGCACCTATTGGGCGGACATCGACTATCGGCCCGAGAACATGCCGCCCTTCACCCAGCCCAAGCCGCCCGCCGGCGTGCCGCTCTGGGCCTTCCGCCAGCTCGAAGACCTGAAGCTCGTCCGCCGGTTCGTGGACTGGTGGATCGACCATCGGCAGGTGCCCTATGGCGATTTCGGCGGCGGCATCTCGGACGATACAGACCTCACCCAGCAATGGCCCGGCCTCGCGCTGATGGGGGTGGAGCCCGATCGCATCAACGCCTCGCTCCGCGCGCTGTCGGACGCGGTCTACAAGAACGGCATGATCGTGAACGGCCTCGGATATATCACCACCGACGAGCTGCACGCCTATGAGGAGGGGCTCAATTCCAACGGCGAGCGGCTCTATCTCAACTGGGGCGAGCCGAAGGCGGTCGAGCGGCTGATGGACAATGTGCGCGGGCTCCAGCGCGTGATCCTGCGCAACCCGGCCGGCCACATGCACTTCGCCAGCAACTGGTATGGCGGCCGCAGGATCTACCGCGAAGGGCCGTGGGAATGGCAGAAGCCCTATTCCTACTCGGTGATGCACGTCCCGATCCTGATCGGCCTCTACAACGGCAACCCGGCCGCACGCGGGCTGGTGACGGGGCTGATGGACGGCTGGCTCGCCCATGGCAAACAGGGCGCGGACGGCCGCTGGAGCTTCCCCAACGAGATCAACTGGCGCACCGATGCCGAGCGGCAGGGCGACGGCGGCGGCGCGACGCTGCCGCTCCAGACGGCGTGGGCGGCGTGGCGCTTCACCGGCGACGCGCGCTATCTCCGCCCGATCGAGGCGCGGCTCGACAAGGCCGGGCCGGCGGCGCTTTCCGAGTTCAACGAGAACGGCTTCACCGCGCTGCCCGACGGGGCCGGATGGCGCGCGAAGATCGGCCATCCGGCCAGCGCCTTCGCCCGCTATGCGGCATGGGACGGGACCGGGGACAGGCACTGGCTGGAGGAACTCCACGCCGACGCCATCGCCCGGAAATCCCAGCGCATGGGCATGATGACCGAGGGCCATTGGTGGTCCGACCGGGTCGAGCAGCCGAGCGATATCCTCCAGCGCGAGCGGCTCGGCGGCATCGCCAACAGCCGGGGACAGAGCTGGCCCGGCAACACCGTAAGCTGGCGCTTCGAGGAGCCCGACGCCGCCGAGGCGGTCGCGATCCTGATGCCGGGCGCCACGCCCGGCCGGTTCCGCGTGATCGCCTACAACACCACCGGCCGCGTCCAGCGCGCGACGATGACCGGCTGGAGCGTCACCGCCGGCCAGTGGACGATGACGGGCGCCGGCGCTCCCCGGACGCTGACGCTGGAGCGCAGCGCCTCCACCGAGGTCACGTTCGCGCCGGGCGAAACGACGCTCGACTTCGCGCTGGTGAAAGCCGGCACGCCGGTCGAGCAACGGCCGGATCTCGGCATCGGCGCGGACGACATTGCGCTTGCGGGGCGGCGGGTGACGCTGACGGTCCATAGCCTGGGCGCGCAGCCGACGACCGGCGGGCAGGCCAGCCTCGTCGCCGCCGACGGCCGGGTGGTCGCGACCGCCCCCCTCCCCCCGCTCGAAGCACCGACCGACCTCTTGCCCCGCACCACGACCGTGCGATTGGCGATCCCGGCCGGGGTCGATCCCGCCACGCTGTCGGCCGAGGTCGCGCTTCCCGGCGGAGCGGCGGAGGTGACGCGGCTCAACAACCGCGTGGCGCTGCCCCGCCGATGAAGGTGGCGCGGCGCGAGCTGCTCGCGGGCGCAGGCGCGGCGTGGCTCGCCACGAGCGGCGCACGGGCCGCGCCGCCCGCCGACCTCCGCGCCGCGCTGGACGAGGCGGCGCATCTGCCGCCGGACGCCGCGCTCGCGCGGCTCGCGCCGTTCGAGGCCCCGACGAAGCCGCTCCGCCTCGATCTGGACGCCGCCCGCGCGGGGCTGGCGATCGACGCCGCGCTGCTGCGGCATTTCCCGTCGGGCCGCCCCTATCGCGTCACGCCCCGATCCGGCGCGTGGCTTGCCGCCCGGCCGGACGCCGGGGCGATCGACGCCGACACGGCGGGCCTCCGCGCCGATGCGGCGGCCGGCATCCTCCCGCCATTGCCACTGATAGACCGGACCATCGCCGGCCTCGCCAAGGCGCGCGCCGAGACGCCCGCCGTCGCCGCCGCGCTACACCGACAGGCCGCGCTGCTCGACACGCTCCGCCCCAAGGCCCCCGCCGAAGCCGGGCTCGGCTGCCTCCCCGGAGGGGCCGAGGCCTACACGCTGCTGCTCCGCCGGACATCGGGCAACACCGCCGATCCGCTCGCGCTCGAACGCCGCCTTATCGAGGAGCGGGAGACGCTCCACGCCCGCGCGGCCCATCTGTTCGACCGCATCGGCGTGCGGGGCGACAGCATCGGCGCGCGCTACTCGGCGCTGTGGCGCGATCCGCGCTGGCTCTATCCCGACGACGACACCGGCCGCGCGCAGGCCGTCTCCGACATGCGGCGGATGCTCGTGGAGGAACGCGTCCGCCTCCCCGCCGCATTCGGCACGCTGCCGCCCTGGTGTTCGGACGTCGACGTCCGCGCGCTCAGCCCGGCGGAGATCGCCGCCGGCCGCAACGGCTATCGCGAAGCGCCCACGCCCACCCGGCGCGGCGTCTATATCGTCGACCTCAAGGACATACGCCGCCGCCCGCGCTGGACGCTGCCCTCGGTGGTCGCGCACGAGCTGCTGCCCGGCCATATGGTGCAGCTCGGCCTTGAGGCAGCCACTCCGCCCCACCCGCTGCGTCTCACCTATGCGGCGGCGTTCGTGGAAGGTTGGGGCATTTATGCCGAGCAGCTTGCCGCGCAGGAAGGCGCCTTTGCCGATCCGCGCGACGAGCTGGGCCATATCCACTGGCTGCTGTTCCGCGTGTGCCGGGCGCTCGCCGACATCGGCATCCACCTCCATGGCTGGACCCGCGCCGACACCCTGAAGCGCCTCGTCGCATGGCAGGGCGAACCCGCTTATTTCGCGCCCTTCGCCACCGAGCTGGACCGCATCGCCGTCGAGCCCGCCAGCCGCGCCGCCGAAGCGACCGTCTGGCTCGCCCTCGCCGACCGGATGCGCGGCTTCACCGGGGCCACCCGCATCGCCCGCCACCGCGCCCTCCTCGACGGCGGCCGCACACGCATGGAGCAATGGCCACTATGACGATGACCCGCCGCGAGGCCTTCGCCGCCACCGGAGCCGGCGCCGCCCTGCTGGTGCCGGGCTCCCCCGCCCCGGCCGCACCGCAGCAGGCGGAGCCCTTCCCCTGGTGCCGCGGGCTCGACGGCCAGCGCATCGCCGATCTCGGCGACGGCCGCTTCCTCAATCCGGTGATGGCCGGAGACCGCCCCGATCCCGCCATCCTGAAGGACGGCGCGGACTATTACATGACCTTCTCCAGCTTCGATTCCTATCCGGGGCTGGTGATCTGGCATTCGCGCGATCTGGTGAGCTGGCGGCCGATCGGCCCGGCGCTCCATCGCAATATCGGCTCGGTGTGGGCGGTGTCGCTGGCGAAGCACGACGGCCGCTATTTCCTCTACATCCCCGTGAAGGCCGAGCCCAATTCGATCTACGTCATCCACGCCGATCGCATCGAAGGCCCGTGGAGCGAACCCGTCGATCTCGGCCTCCACCATCATATCGATCCATGTCATGTCGTCGGCGAGGACGGGAGCCGCTGGCTGTTCCTCTCGGGCGGGGATCGGGTGCGGCTGGCCGACGACGGCCTCTCGACGGTGGGGCCGGTCGAGCATGTCTATGATCCGTGGCATTATCCGGCGGACTGGGTGGTCGAGGGCTTCTCGCCGGAGGGGCCGAAGCTGGTCCGTCATGGCGGCTGGTTCTATCTCATCACCGCCGTCGGCGGCACCGCCGGGCCGCCGACCGGCCATATGGTGATCGCCGCGCGCTCCCGCTCGATCCATGGGCCGTGGGAGAATTGCCCCGCCAACCCGCTGGTCCGCACCACGAGCAGCGCGGAACGCTGGTGGTCGCGCGGCCATGCCTCGCTGGTCGAGGGGCCGGCGGGGGACTGGTGGGCGCTCTACCACGGCTATGAGGCGGGCTATTGGACGCTCGGCCGGCAGACCCTGCTCGATCGTGTCGAGTGGACGCCCGACGGCTGGTTCCGCATGACCGGGGGCGACCTCTCCCGCCCGCTCGCCAAGCCGCGCGACGGGCAGGCGCTGCCCCACGGCATGGCGCTCTCCGATCCCTTCGATACGCTGGACCTTGGCACCCGCTGGAGCTTCTTCCGCCCTCGCCCCGACGAGGCCGCCCGCGCCCATGTCGCGGCCGGCACGCTCCACCTCGCCGCGAGCGGCACGGCGCCGGTCGATTCCTCGCCCCTGCTCCAGATCGCGGGCGACACCGCCTATCGCTTCGAATGCGATATCGAGATCGATCCGGGCGCGACCGCCGGCCTGCTGCTCTTCTATGATGACCGGCTCTATTGCGGGCTCGGTTTCGACGGCGAGCGCTTCGTCACCCACCAATATGGGCAGGAGCGCGGCCGCCCCGCCAACCCGCACGGCCGGCGGATGCGGATGCGCGTCACCAACGACCGCCACATCGTCACCTTCGACACCAGCGGCGACGGCGGGCGGACATGGGTGCGCTTCGATCGCGGCATGGAGGTATCGGGCTATCATCACAATGTGCGCGGCGGCTTCCTGATGCTGCGCCCCGGCCTCTACAGCGCCGGCCAGGGCGAAGCCCGCTTCCGCGACTTCCGCTATCGCGCGCTGGGCTGAACGCCCGGCGGCCATCGCAGGCCCGACGTTCCGGGGGCCGCGTTCCCACCCATACTAAAGTCTAGACCCGCTATACCCTGTGCCCGAGCACCCATACCAATGTTCGATAGAAGGCCTGTCCTCACTGACGCTATTGCTAGCGTAGTTCATCCATTACATCTCTCCTGCGTCATGGCGTTTCGATGTCTTTGCAAGGAGTTGGTCATGATATCGAACACCGCCATCCTCGACCTCGAGAGCCAGGACAGCCCGCGCGACGGTTATATTTCATCCGGCCCCGGCGCGTTTTTCGGAAATGCGATTCCGATCGTCTCCAATGATCGTGCGCGGGCCACCGAACAAAGGCTCGCAACCCTGAAGCTCGTCCTGACCCAGGCGCGGCAAAGCGTGTCGAGCGACCCGATGGGAGCCAAGCACTTCGTCGATCGCGCCCTCGAACTCCTCTCCTCCATGGCCGGCAGGACTGCCGCGGATGACAGCGCTTACGATAGTGGAGGGCTCGCCTCCTGGCAGGCGCGCCGCGCGAAATCGATGATCGAGGCGCGGCTGAGCGGCCGGCTGCTCGTATCCGATCTCGCCTCCGCGGTGCGGCTGAGCCCGAGCCATTTCGCGCGCGCCTTCAAGCGGACGATGGGCTGCTCGCCGCACCATTATCTGCTCAGGCGCCGGATCGAATGCGCCAAGGAGCGGATGCGGACGACCGGCGAACCGCTCGCCCAGATCGCGCTCGCCTACGGCTTTTCGGATCAGGCCCATTTCACGCGCTGCTTCAAGCGCCACGAAGGGGAGACCCCAACCGCCTGGTATCGCCGCGTGACGAGCGGGAGCGTCCGCAGCCGGGCGCTGGCCTGACGCTCAGCCCGCGCCCAAGGCCCGGAGCGCCCCCGGCCGCACGCCATAATGGCGATGGAAGGCCCGGCTCAGCGCCGCTTCGGACTGATAGCCCACATCGGCGGCGATCTGGGCGATGGTCGCCCGGCCACCAAGCAACTGTTGCCGCGCGAGGCCCAGCCGCACCTCGGTGAGGAAGGCGAGCGGCGCCAGCCCCGATGTCGCCCGGAAGGCGCGCACCAGCGTCGCGCGCGACGATATGGCGCGCTCGGCCAGTTCCTCCAGGCTCCAGTCCCGCGCGGGCTCGCGCAGCATCGCCATCATCGCGCGCGACGTCACCGGCTGGCCGAGCAGGCGCAGCACGCCCGACGAGGTGCCCGCCGCCTCCAGATGCGCGCGCAGCATCATCATGAACAGCGCGCTGGCGAGATCGGTGGCGATCGCGGCGGCGCCCGCGGCATCGATATCCAGCTCGTCGCGAATGCCCTCCAGCATCGCATGGTGGCGATCGGTGGCGCGCAGGACGACCACCTCGGGCAGCACCGCGACGATGAGGCTCTGCGGCGCCGCCTCGAAATGCAGGCGCCCGCAGACCAGTTCGGTATCCGCCTCGACGCCGGGGCTCATCTTGATGCGGATGGCGTTGCGATATTCGACCACCGGCGCGCGCCGGCCGCCGCCGCTTCCCGCCCGCGCGCGCACGACATGCGGATCGCCGTGCGGCAGCAGCAGCACGTCTCCGGTGCCGAGGCGGAGCGCGCCATGGCCGGGGCGATCGAGCAGGCACTCGCCGCGCGTGACGATGTGGAAATGCGCCCAGCCGGGGCCGGCGGCGTCGTGCGGCGCCGCCCAGTCCCCGCCGAAACGGCAGAGATCGTCGAGAATGGGCCGAACCCTGAGCAGCGGCGCCAGCACGCTCAGCGGATCGTCGATGCCGGCCTCCATTCCGTCCCGTCTCCCGCCACGCGGCGCATTTTTCCGTCAGTTGTCGAAAAGATGCTCGGCATATCCGATAAATTCAATACGTCTCCGAATCGGGTTAATAACGATTCGCCCTCAGGAATTTGAGCTGCACCGTCTGCGAGGAGGTTGATGATGGACGACCGTAAGACTGGCCTGACGCACGCCACCGGCGCGCCCGTGGCCGACAACACCAACATCCTGACCGCCGGCCCGCGCGGCCCGGCCCTGCTTCAGGACGTGTGGCTGATCGAGAAGCTGGCCCATTTCGACCGCGAGGTGATCCCAGAGCGGCGGATGCACGCCAAGGGCTGGGGCGCGCACGGCACCTTCACGGTGACCCACGACATCACGCGCTACACCAAGGCGAAAATCTTCTCCGAAGTCGGCAAGAAGACCGATCTGTTCATGCGCTTCTCCTCGGTCGCCGGCGAGCGCGGCGCGGCGGACGCCGAGCGCGACATCCGCGGCTTCGCGGTGAAGTTCTACACCGAGGAAGGCAATTGGGACATCGTCGGCAACAACACGCCGGTGTTCTTCTTCCGCGATCCGCTGCGCTTCCCCGATCTCAACCATGCCGTGAAGCGCGATCCGCGCACCGGCCTGCGCTCGGCCAACAACAACTGGGATTTCTGGACGCTGCTGCCCGAGGCGCTCCATCAGGTCACCATCGTGATGTCCGAGCGTGGCATCCCCAAGACGTTCCGCCACATGCACGGCTTCGGCAGCCACACCTTCGCGATGATCAACGCCGCGAATGAGCGCGTGTGGGTGAAGTTCCACTTCCGCACCCAGCAGGGCATCGACAATCTCTCCGACGCCGACGCGGCGCAGGTCGTCGCGGGCGACCGCGAGAGCCACGGCCGCGACCTGTTCGAGAGCATCGAGAAGGGCGACTTCCCGAAGTGGACGCTGTTCATCCAGGTGATGACCGAGGCGCAGGCCCGCACCCACCAGCATAATCCGTTCGACCTCACCAAGGTGTGGCCGAAGGCGGACTATCCGCTGATCGAGGTCGGCGTGATGGAGCTGAACCGCAATCAGGACAATTATTTCGCCGAGGTGGAGCAGGCCGCCTTCTCGCCGGCCAACATCGTCCCCGGCATCGGCTTCTCGCCCGACAAGATGCTCCAGGCGCGGCTCTTCTCCTATGGCGACGCGCAGCGTTACCGCCTCGGCGTCAACTTCAACCATATCCCGGTGAACGCGCCCAAATGCCCGTTCCACTCCTATCATCGCGACGGCGCGATGCGGACGGACGGCAATCTCGGCGCGACGCTCACCTACCATCCGAACAGCGCGGATTTGTGGGCCAACCAGCCCCAGTTCGCCGAGCCGCCGCTCGCGCTCGACGGCCAGCCTGCCGAGCATTGGGATCATCGCGTCGATGACGACCATTGGGAGCAGCCGGGCAATCTCTTCCGCAACATGACGCCGGAAGAGAAGCAGTCGCTGTTCGACAACACCGCGCGCTCGGTCGGCGGCGCCGCGCTCCACATCCAGCAGCGCCACGTCGCCAACTGCACCCGCGCCGATCCCGCTTATGGCGCGGGCGTCGCGGCCGCGCTGGGCCTCGCGATGAGCGCGGCGGCGGAATAAGCCGCCTGTCCGGGGCTCCGCTCGCCGGTTCGAGCGAGCGGAGCCCCTCTTCTTCTCAGACGAGCGGTGCCGCCTGCCCGCCGCGCGGGTGGAGCATCGCCTCCAGCAGGCGCAGATTGCGCTCCAGCCGCTCGCGCCCGAGCCCGCCGCCGATCGAGACGCGCAGCCGCCGCTCCGCCAGCGGCTCCACCGCGAAGGCGTCGCCGGGCACCACCGACAGCCCCGCCGGACGCAGCGTGTTGAGGATCTCGTGGATCATCACGCCCTCCTCCAGCCGGAGCCAGAGGTGATAGCCCTGCGGATGCGCGCGCCAGTCGGCACCGTCGAGGATGTCCGCCGCCAGTCGCCGCCGCCATGCCGCCTCGGCGCGCACCTCGTCGATCAGGCGCGCATAGGTGCCGTTCTCCAGCCACCCCGTCACCAGCGCGGCGTTGAGGGGAGCGGCCATCACCGCCGTGGCGTGCAGATCGATCGCGGTGCGCATCGCGTCCTTCACCGACGGCGCGCGCAGATGGGCGATGCGCAGGCTCGGCGACAGGATCTTGGAGACGCTGGCGATATGCCATGTCCGCTCGGGCGCGAGGGCGGCAAGCGGCGGGAGGGGCTCGGCGGGGAGCTGGCCGTAGGCGTCGTCCTCGATGATCGCCAGATCATGCCGCCGCGCGACCTGCGCGATCGCATGACGGCGATCCTCGCCCAGCGTCGCGGTGGTGGGATTGTCGTTGGTCGGCACGACATAGAGCCCGCGCACCCGCTCCGCCCGGCAGGCGGCGTCGAGCGCGTCGGGATCGACGCCCTCGCCGTCGCCCTCGACCACGCGCAGCCTGAGCCCGTAACTCCGCGCCAGCGCGAGGAAACCCGAATAGGCATAGCGCCCGACGCACACGACATCGCCCGGCCGGAGCTGCGCGCGGATCGCGGCGTGGAGCGCGTGCTGCCCGCCCGCCGTCACCAGCACCATGTCCGGCCCGGCCTCGACGCCGCGCGTTTCCAGCAGGCGCGCCGCCGCCTCGCGATCCTCCATCGCGCCGCCCGCCGGCTGATAGTGCAGGCGCGCCGCCGCCCGGCCCTGAAACAGCATCGCCGTGCCCTGCGTCCACGCCTCGGCCAGCGCCGCGCGGGGGACGGGCGGCATGTTCATGCCGGTGTCGGCGGGAACGGCGTCCTCATCCTCCACCAGAGCGACCGCCCGCGCGCGCACGAAGCTGCCACGACGGCCTTCCGCCTCGATCAGGCCGCGACGGCGCGCCTCGTCATAGGCGCGGGTGATCGTGGTGAGATCGACGCCCAGCCGCTCGGCCAGCGCCCGCTGCGGGGGCAAGCGATCGCCGGGGACCAGCCGCCCCGCCTCGACATCGCGCTCCAGCTCCGCCGTGATCGCCAGATATTTCGGCCCTTCCGCCTTCTCCAGATCGGGATGCCAGTTTTGCATACGGACATAACCTTGACTTTGCACGGCCACATATCCATACAGTCACCCGTACATAGTTGCAATGCTTTCCATACAGATCGAGTCGGGACATCGACATGACTGAGGACGCAGGCCGCGAGTGGCCCAGACTGGAACCGATCCGCACCGGCATTCGCGGCCGCTGCCCGCGTTGCGGGAAGGGTCATCTGTTCCACGGCTTCCTGAAGCTCCGCTCCCACTGCGAGTCCTGCGGGCTCAGCTATGATTTCGCGGACCCGGCGGATGGGCCGGCCTTCTTCGTGATCTGCTTCGGCTGCGTGCCCAGCGTGATCTTCGCGCTGATGCTCCAGATCCTCTACGATCCGCCCTTCTGGGTGCATCTGTTCACGACGCTGCCGATCCTGCTCATCACCTGCGTGCTGCCGCTGCGCCCGCTGAAAGGATGGCTGGTGTGCAGCCAGTTCTTCTACAAGGCGCGCGAAGGCCGGCTGGCCGCGCCGTGGACGCCCTTCGCCGGCGGCGCCGAGGTGCCCGCGCCGACCCGGTTCCTGGATCGCTGACATGGACATGCGCAAGGCCCGGATGGCGGCGGCCGCCTATCTGGCCGCGCGGGGCAAGACGATGGACGCCGCGATCGTGCGCGAGGGCGGCGGGGATGATTTCCCGGAAGTCGCCATCGCGGCGGCCCTGCTGCGTCAGGGCGGGGACGAGCTCGGGCGCTACGAACGCGCGCTCCGATCCTATGCCGATCCCGGCTTCTGGGAGGCCGAGATCGTGGAGGCGACGCCCGCCTATCACGATCAGGGCCTGATCGCGCGGGCGGCGCTCGACGGCCGCGAACTGTTCGAGCTGCATCGGGACTAGCCGCCGGGCATATTCCGCCCGGAAACCTCCAAAGCAGCGGGAATCGTGCGATCTTCGGCGCGGATTCCGCCGCCCGCCCGCGCGATTCCCCTGCCTTCCGCCGACGGATCAGCCCTTCGGCGCCGCCACCGAAGCGCGGCGGATCAGCGAGGAGTGGAAGAGCGACGGCTCATCCTCGCCGCCCTCGCCGAAATCCCCGATCAGCTTGAGCGCGGCGGAGCGCGCCATCGTCGCGATCGGCCAGCGCACCGTCGTCAGCGGCGGCCAGATATGGGCGGCTACCGGCGTATCGTCGAACCCGATGATCGACAGGTCGCCCGGCACATCCAGCCCGCGCACCCGCGCGGCGTGGAGCACGCCCGCCGCCATCTCGTCGTTGGAGGCGAAGATCGCCGTCGGGCGCGGCAGCAGGTCGAGCAGCTTGTCGGCGGCGGCCACGCCGGATTCGAAGGTATAGTTGCCCTCGACCACCAGCCCGCGCGGCAGCTTGATGCCGGCCTCCTGCAACGCCGCCTCGAAGCCCGCGCGCCGCTCCGCCCCCGATCGGAAGCCGGATGGCCCGGTGACGAGCCCGATCCGCCTGTGCCCCTGCGCGATCAGGAAATGCGTCGCTTCCTGCACGGCGTCGCGATCGTTGGAGGCCACCATATGGTCCGCGTCGTCCAGCTCGGCCGAGCCCATGCGGACATAGCGGCAGTTCGCGTCGCGGCAGAGCTGCGCCAGCCGGTCGTCCTCGGAGATCGGCGGCAGCAGCACCGCGCCATAGAGCCTGTGCCGCTGGAGGAAGGCGTGGATATCGTCCAGCATCGTCCGCGAGCCGCGATCGACCGGGCGGACGATCAGCTCGAACTCGGTGTCGCGCAGCGCATCGAGAATGCCCTGCTGGGCGTTCATCACCATCTGCGCGTTCGGATTGTCGTGGACGAGCCCGATCAGATAGTTGCGCCCGAGCGCCAGCGCGCGCGCCTGCGGATTGGGGATGTAGCCCGTCTCGCGGATCACCTCCTCCACCCGCTTGCGCGTCTCTTCATTGAGCAGCGGCGAACGGTTTATCACGCGACTGACCGTCTTCTTGGAGACGCCGGACAGCCGGGCGATGTCGTTGATGGTCGGCTTGACGAATGGCTTCGCGGACGCGTCGCGGATCATCGATATCCCCTTTCCTGCCGCTCTAGCGCCCTTCGCCGGATCGCGCCAACATCCTTTCGCGGGCGCGATGCCACCGGTGACAGAAGCGGCTCGCCGCGCCCGGCGCAACACAGGCGATGAAATCCGCCGCGTGCGTTGACCGATTTCGCCGCATTCCGCCTTCCCGGCATCCGATCTTCATGGGCCTCTTCGGGAAAAGGCGCGGCCGGAGCGGTGCTTTGCGATGCCGTCACATTGTTTCCGCGATCGACATATTGGAAAGAATGCCGGCCAGATGTTCGCAACAGCGCGGAGCACGGGCCGAAGCAGCGCCAGCATCGAACTCACTGTTCTATTTTGGGTCGATCGAGGAAGCTCCGCGGCCATCATTTTCCATCGTAGGACGACTGAACATCGCTTGTTTCCCGCATATCTGCGCCGGCGGGAAATCGGCGCCCCGCTCTCCTCGCCCCGTCTTTCCGATTTCTCGTCCGGGCATCAACAAATCACTTTCCCGTTGAAGTAGGGCTTGAACAATTCGGTCAACATATTAGTGATGATTTCCTTCCATCACATCCGATCTCGGAGATACTCGTGAACGACAGCGATTTGATCGGCCTGACCGCAGATATTGTTTCGGCACATGTCAGCCATAACAATGTCGCGGCCACCGATGTGCCGCAACTGATCCGCAGCGTCTTCGAGGCGCTCGACAAGGTCGGCAAGCCCGTCGTCGTGGCCGAGCCGCAGCCCGAGCCCGCGGTGTCGATCCGCGCCAGCATCAAGCCCGACTATCTCGTCTGCCTGGAAGACGGGAAGAAGCTCAAGATGCTGAAGCGCTATCTGCGCACCAACTACAACATGTCGCCCGAAGACTATCGCGCGAAGTGGGGCCTGCCGAAGGATTATCCGATGGTCGCGCCCTCCTATCGCGAGACGCGGAGCGCGCTGGCGCACCAGATCGGCCTCGGCCGCAACAAGGTCGCCGCCAAGGCCGCGCCCGCCGCGAAGAAGGCGGCCGCGAAGGCCGCCACCCCCGCTCCGGCGAAGAAGGCGGCGGCTCCCGCCAAGGCTTCCAGGAACGGAGCGAAGGCCCCCAAGGCGACGGCGCCCGCCACCGACGCCACGCCGCGCAAGCGCCTCGGCATCCGCACCGCCAAGGCCGCCGCGAAGGCGCACCTCAACTCCTGACCGGCACGGGGCGTCCGGCCGCGCCGTGCCGGACGCCGCCCGAAGACATGCGCCGTGCGGCGGGGCGGCAGGATCAGCGAGCCGCGTCGCGCCTTCGGATGCTCTCCGCGATTTCCCGCCAGATTTCGGATATGGCGACGACATTGCCCATGCTGATCTGACGCTCGCTCACCTCCAGCGCGCGATCGCCGAACAATTCCATCAGGGATATCGCCAGCCGATCGACCTTTCCGGCGCGATCCCGCTCGCCCGGCATCTCCGTCCCCGCGTCGGGCAACATCTCTTCTCTCCGAATATCCTGGATGGCCTACAGGGCGGAGCGCCACATTTACTCGCGGCGTCAGGCTATATCGGCCGAACATGTCCGTCCAGCCGCCAAAAAAGCGGAGTTCCGGCGCCCCGTCGCAAGTTGAGACATATTAATCCGAAAGTATGATGCGTGCCGCCCGGCCGCTATAATCCGGCGGCCCCGGACGGGCGAGTCCGCGCTTGCGGGCGCGAGGGCGGGGCGGGTACGATCGCGCGGTCTTCGTTCCGCATCCGGGAAATCCCATGGCCCTGTCCCTCTACGACGTCAGCGTTCCGGTCTTCATCCGCTCGCTCCGCAATCTTTCCGCGATCCTCGAAAAGGGCCGGCTCCATGCCGACGAGAACGGCCTGCCGCACGGCACGCTGCTCGACGCCCGGCTGATCGAGGACATGTCCGCCCTCCCCGCCCAGATCCAGCGCGCGAGCGACGCCGCCAAGTTCGTGGCGGTGCGCGTCGGCGGCATCGCCCCGGTCGCGATGGAGGACGATGAGGCGAGCTTCGACGATCTCCAGGCGCGCATCGCCGCCACCATCGCGCTGCTCGAAAGCGTCCCCGCCCATGCGATGGACGGCCGCGAGGAGGACGACGTGACCGTCCAGACGCCCCGGCAGACCCTGCACTTCAAGGCGCGCGACTATGTGCTGCATTTCGCGCTGCCCAACTTCTTCTTCCATGTGACGACGGCTTACGGCCTGCTGCGGCACAAGGGCGTGCCGATCGGCAAGATGGATTTCCTCGGCCGCCCCTGAAGGAGCCCGCTCATGCCTCGCCCCCCTCTCCCGCCTTTCACCCGCGAGACCGCGATCGAGAAGGTGCGCCTCGCCGAGGACGGCTGGAACAGCCGCGATCCCGAAAAGGTCGCGCTCGCCTACAGCGAGGACAGCCGCTGGCGGAACCGCGCCGAGTTCCCCACCGGCCGCGCCGAGATCATCGGCTTCCTCTCCCGCAAATGGGCGAAGGAGCTGGATTATCGCCTCATCAAGGAGCTGTGGGCGTTCGAGGGGAACCGCATCGCGGTGCGCTTCGCCTATGAATATCATGACGACAGCGGCAACTGGTTCCGCGCCTATGGCAACGAGAATTGGGAGTTCGCGGCCGACGGGCTGATGACCCGCCGCCATGCCAGCATCAACGAGCATCCGATCGCGGAGAGGGATCGCGCCTTCCATTGGCCGCTCGGCCGCCGGCCGGACGAGCATCCGGGGCTGAGCGACTTCGGTTTCTGAGGCCCTCCCCCGGAATTGCCCGTTCGGGCGCGGCGCGGCTGTGGCATGGTGCGCCCATGCCGCGCCGCCCGCTCCTGCCGTTTCTCGCCGTCGGCCTCTGCGGGGCGGGCGCCCCGGCGGACATGCCGCCGAAGCCGGCCCGGCATTTCGCGGCGCATTGCGAATCCGCCGTCCTTCCCAATTTCGTGGTGCCGCTGAAGCGCATCGCGGGCCGGTCGAGCCTCGATTATGCGGCCGGCACGCCCGATGCGTCGGGCACGCCGACGCTCGCCACGCTGGCCCGGCCCGGCATACGGATCGAGGCGCGGTTCGGGCAGCCGCGCGCCAATGATGTCGACGTAACCGAATATGGCATCGCGCCGAACCATCAGGACGATGTCGCCTTCGGCCGGATCGTCGCGCTGTTCCGCTTCTGCGAACCGTTGCGCTGAGCCGGGGCCGACGGATATCGACGCGCAGCAAGGAGATTGTTTCTCGTGACGGACACCATGCAGGCCGCCCTGGCCGAAACCCCCGGCGCCCCCTTCCGCATCGCCGCCGTCGCGCGGCCGGAGCCCGGCCCCGGCGAGGTGCTCGTCCGCATCGCCGCCAGCGGCACCAACCCGCTCGACACCAAGATCCGCGCCGCCGCCGCGCCCCATGCGCGCCACCCGCTGCCGGCGATCCTCGGCCTCGATCTGGCCGGCACGGTGGAGGCGGTGGGCGACGGCGTCACCCGCTTCCACCCCGGCGACGAGGTCTACGGCATGACCGGCGGCGTCGGCGGCCTGCAGGGCTCGCTGGCGGAGTTCGCGGCGGTGGACGCCGATCTGCTGGCGCGCAAGCCCGCCAACCTCTCGATGCGCGAGGCGGCCGCGATGCCGCTGATCGTCATCACCGCCTGGGAAGGCCTGATCGACCAGATGGCGGTGAAGGCGGGCGACACCGTGCTGGTGCAGGGCGGCGCGGGCGGCGTCGGCCATATCGTCGTGCAGATCGCGCTGGCCAAGGGCGCGGACGTCTATGCCACCGGCTCGGCGCACAGCCGCGAGGCGATCGAAGGGCTCGGCGCCACCTTCATCGATCGCGACGAGCCCGTCGCCGACTATGTCGCGCGCCTCGCCGGCGGGCGCGGCTTCGATCTCGTCTACGACACGGCCGGCGGCGCGGCGCTCGACGCTTCCTTCGCCGCCGTGCGGCGCTTCGGCCGTGTGGTGAGCTGCCTCGGCTGGGGCACGCACAGCCTCGCCCCGCTGTCGTTCAAGGGCGCGGCCTATTCGGGCGTGTTCACGCTGGTGCCGCTGCTCTCGGGCGAAGGCCGCCGCCGCCATGGCGCCATCCTGGAGGAAGCCGCCGGCCTCGCCGAGGCCGGCCAGCTTGTCCCCCGCCTCGATCCGCGCCGCTTCACGCTGGCGACCGCCGACGACGCCCATGCCGCGATCACCGACGGATCGGCGCGCGGCAAGATCGTCGTCGGGATCGCGGACTAGGCGCTCGCCCGACATCGGGGGCGCTAGAGCAGCGTCCCCGACAGGATCACCAGCGCGATCGAGAAGTAGATCACCAGCCCCGTCACATCGACCAGCGTGGCCACGAACGGCGCCGACGCGCTGGCCGGATCGAAGCGCAGCCTCTGGAGCAGGAAGGGCAGCATCGATCCCGCCAGCGACCCGAACGTCACGATGCCGACCAGCCCCGCGCCCACCGTCGCCGCGATCAGGGGCCAGTGCGGGCCGTAATCGTAGAAGCCCAGATATTGCCACGCGCTGATCCGCGCGATGCCCACCGCGCCGAGGATCGCGCCCAGCACCAGGCCCGCCGGCAGCTCGCGCAATGCCACGCGCCACCAGTCCTTCAGCCGCACCTGCCCGAGCGCCAGCGCGCGGATGATGAGCGATGTCGCCTGGCTGCCGCTGTTGCCGCCTGAACTCATGATGAGGGGGATGAACAGCGTCAGCGTGATCGCCTTGGCCAGCTCGGATTCGAAATGCTGCATGGCGCTCGCCGTCAGCATCTCGGACAGGAACAGCGCGCACAGCCAGCCCGCGCGCTTGCGGATCATGCCAAGGAAGCTGGTGTCCAGATAAGGCCGGTCGAGCGCCTCGACACCGCCGAAGCGCTGCGCTTCCTCGGTATGCTTGTCGACGATCGCGTCCAGCACGTCGTCCACCGTGACGATGCCCAGCACGCGCTTCTCCGCATCCACCACCGGCACCGCCAGCAGATCGTGCCGGCGGATGAGGCGGGCGACGGCGCGGCGGTCCATCTCGGGCGAGGCGACGACGGGATCGCGCTGGCGGGTCAGCTCCAGCACGGGCTGCGCGGGATCGGCCGTCACCAGCCGCCTGAGCGACACCGTGCCGACCAGCGCGTCCGTCTCCGGGTCGACGATGTAGATCGAATAGATCGTCTCGCGGCTGCGCTCGATGGTGCGGATATGGTCGAGCGCCCCGGCCACCGTCGCGGTCACCGGCACGGAGACGAACTCGGTCGTCATCATGCCGCCCGCGCTTTCCGGCGGATAGGCCAGAAGGCCGTCGAGCGTGGCGCGCGTCTCGCGATCGAGCAGCGCGAGGATCGCGTCCCGCCGTTCGGCATCCATCTCGCCCAGCACGTCGGCGGCGCGATCGGCGGACATGGCGGTGACCAGAGTCACCGCCCGCTCGGGCCGCATCTCGGCGATCGCGGCCGACGCGCCGAGAAATTCCGGCCGGTCGAGCACGATGACGGCGCGCGCCTCCGTCATGCGCGCGAGCGCACCGGCGGCGGCCTCCGGTTCGAGATGGCTCAGGGTTTCCGCCAGATCGGCAGCGCGCACATGGCGCAGATCGTCGGCCGTCGTCCGGGCGAAGCCGCCCGCTTTCACTTGCTTGTTCATCATTCACCTACCCGCCCGCACACCTGAGGCGGACGACGGCAAGCGAATGCTAGCGGGCGATCCTCCTCGGGCGTGCGGCGCTACTGGAACTGTCGCTAGACATGGGATCCTTCCCGAGGATGGACCGACGGCGCCGGTCCTGCGGCGCCCCTGAACCAGCCGGCGCGGCCTGTCAACCGGGCGTCTGCGATCGACGGCGATGCTTATGGGAATCCTATGCGGACGGCGCAGAGCGCTCTCGAATTCCAACGGCGGGCACGCCTAATGGGGCGTCCTCGCGTGGGGCATGGCGACCGGCACTCCGGCGCCGCCTGCGCATATGGGGACATTGATGACCAGCTTTCGAATGTTGCCGCTTGCCGCCTGCCTGTTCGCCTCGGCCTTCGCCGCGGCGCCCGCGCTGGCGGACGACGCGCCCGCTTCCGCCTCGCCCTTCACCATCACCGGTTCGGCGGGCCTGTGGTCGCAATATCGCTTCCGCGGCATTTCCCAGTCCAACAACAAGCCCGTCTTCCAGGGGTCCGTAACGGTAGCGCACGCGTCCGGCTTCTATCTGTCGGCGTGGGGATCGAGCGCGTCGGCCAACGACGCCGTCAACATCGGCGGCACCGAGATCGACATCTATGGCGGCTACACCCACGCCATCGGCAAGAGCGGCGTCACCGTCGACGCCGGCCTCTACGGCTATATCTATCCGGGCAGCCGGCACGCCGTCGGGATCAGCGAGAATTACTATGAGGTCTATGGCTCACTGGCCGGGACGCTCGGTCCGGTGACCGCCAAGGCGGGCGTCAACTGGGCGCCACGCCAGGCCTATTTCGACGATTTCGCCACCGCCACCCGCACCAACATGTACGTCTATGGCGAGCTGGGCTTCGCGCTGAAGGCCCTGCCCGTCTCCTTCCACAGCCATGTCGGCCACACCGGCGGCGGGCTCGATTATGCCGGCCGCGACTATGTCGATTACACGGTGGGCGCGACCGCCAGGTGGAAGGCGCTCGCCTTCGACCTCTCGGTCACCGGCACCAACCTGTCGAAGCGCGACACCCGCCCCTTCGACCTCGCCCTCGACACCGACGATTTCCACCGCGCCGCCAAGACCGTGCTGGTCGGGTCGGTAAGCGCCTCCTTCTGACGGGAGATCCCCATGCAGGACTTTCTCTGGATCGCACTCATGCTGGGGCTGGTGGGCATCACGCTCGCTTATGTCGGCCTCTGCGACACCATCTGAGGACAAGCCCATGACGCTCGACCTCTGGCTCGCCGCGATCACCGCGATCGGCCTTCTCTTCTATCTGGTCGCAGTCCTGCTGCGGCCCGAGCGCTTCTGACCGGAGCCCCGCCATGACCATGCAGGGATGGACCCTCATCATCGCCTTCTTCGGCGTGCTGCTCGCGCTCACCAAGCCCATGGGCCTGTGGCTGCACGCGCTCTACGAAGGCCGCCGCACGCCGCTTCACGCCCTCCTCGGGCCGGTGGAGACGGGCTTCTACAGGCTCGCCGGGATCGACCCGAACGAAGAGCAGAGCTGGCGCCGCTACGCGGTCCACATGATCGTGTTCAACGCCGCGCTGATGGCCTTCACCTATCTGATCCTGCGCGCGCAATATGTCCTGCCGCTCGACCAGAACCATTTCGCCGGAATGCCGGAGCATCTCGCCTTCAACACGGCGGTGAGCTTCACGACCAACACCAACTGGCAGAGCTATGCCGGTGAATCGACGCTGTCGAACCTCTCGCAGATGCTCGGGCTCACCATCCACAACTTCCTGTCGGCGGCGACGGGCATCGCGCTCGCCTTCGCGCTGTTCCGCGGCTTCGCGCGGCGCGAGGCGAGCGGGCTCGGCAATTTCTGGGCCGACTGCACCCGCATCACCCTCTATCTGCTGCTGCCGGTCTCGGTGGTGGTGGCGCTGGCCTTCGTGGCCTGCGGCGTGCCGCAGACGCTGGCGGCCTCGGCCGACATCACCACGCTCGAAGGCCTGAAGCAGACGCTCGCGCTCGGCCCGATCGCGACGCAGGAAGCGATCAAGATGCTCGGCACCAACGGCGGCGGCTTCTTCAACGCCAACTCGGCGCATCCGTTCGAGAACCCGACCGCGCTCACCAATTTCGCGCAGATGCTGCTGATCCTCTGCATCGGTTCGGGCCTCACCTGGACCTTCGGCAGGGCCGTCGGCAACACGAAGCAGGGCTGGGCGATCCTCTCGGCGATGATGCTGATGCTGATCGCGGGCGTGGCCGTCTGCTACAGCCAGGAAGCGGCGGGCAACCCGGCGCTCCACCATCTCGGCCTCGCCGGGGCCAATATGGAGGGCAAGGAAGTCCGCTTCGGCGCGGCGGCCTCCGCTCTCTTCGCGGTGGTGACGACGGCGGCCTCGTGCGGCGCGGTCGATGCGATGCATGACAGCTTCACCGCATTGGGCGGCCTGATCCCGCTGTTCAACATGCAGCTCGGCGAAGTCGTCATCGGCGGCGTGGGCGCCGGCATCTACGGCTTCCTGTTGTTCGCCATCCTCGCGGTGTTCGTGGCGGGCCTGATGGTGGGCCGCACGCCCGAATATGTCGGCAAGAAGATCGAGGCCCGCGAGGTGAAGCTCTCGGTGCTGGCCATCGCCGTGCTGCCGCTCGTCATCCTCGGCATGACCGCGATCAGCTCGGTGCTGCCCGCCGGCCTTGCGGGGCCGCTCAACAAGGGGCCGCACGGCTTCTCGGAGATCCTCTACGCCTTCACCTCGGGCGTCGCGAACAACGGCTCGGCCTTCGCCGGGCTCACCGCCTCCACGCCTTATTATGACGGGATGCTGGGCGTCGCGATGTGGCTCGGCCGCTTCTTCATCATCGTGCCGATGCTGGCGGTGGCCGGCTCGCTCGCGGCGAAGAAATACACGCCCGCCACCGCCGGTTCCTTCCCGACGACCGGCCCGCTCTGGATCTGCCTCTTGGTCGGCATCGTGCTGATCCTCGGCGGCCTCACCTTCCTGCCCAGCCTCGCGCTCGGGCCTATCGCCGATCATCTCGCGATGATCCGCGGCCAACTCTTCTGACAGGACGACGCCCCATGGCTCGCACCGCAAAGAAATCGCTGTTCACGGCGGACCTGATCCTGCCCGCTTGTCGCGACGCTTTCCTGAAGCTCAACCCGAAGGAGCTGATCCGCAACCCGGTGATGTTCGTGACCGCCTGCGTGGCGGCGCTGCTCACCATCCTGCTCGTCGTCGGGCATGACACTCTGACGACCGGCTTCAAGCTGCAACTCGTCGCGTGGCTGTGGCTGACGGTGCTGTTCGGCACGTTCGCAGAAGCCCTCGCCGAGGGTCGCGGCAAGGCGCAGGCGGCGTCTCTCCGCGCCACCAAGGCGGAGCTGACCGCCAAGCGCGTCAAAGGGAGCGGTGTCGAAGCCGTCCCCGCCAGCGCGCTGCGGGTCGGCGACGTGGTGGTCGTCCATACCGGCGACCTCATCCCCTCCGACGGCGAAGTGATCGAGGGCGTCGCCTCGGTGAACGAAGCGGCCATCACCGGCGAAAGCGCGCCCGTGATCCGCGAGGCGGGCGGCGACCGTTCCGCCGTCACCGCCGGCACGCGCGTGATCTCCGACGAGATCAAGGTGCGCGTCACGGTGAACCCCGGACAGGGCTTCCTGGATCGCATGATCGCGCTGGTCGAAGGCGCCGAGCGCCAGAAGACTCCGAACGAGATCGCGCTCACCATCCTGCTCGTCGGCCTGACCATCATCTTCCTGATCTCGGTCGGCACCATTCCGGGCTTCACCGCCTATGCGGGCGGCGGCGTGCCGGTCGCGATCCTGGCGGCGCTGCTCATCACGCTGATCCCGACGACCATCGCTGCGCTTCTCTCCGCGATCGGCATCGCGGGCATGGACCGGCTCGTCCGCTTCAACGTGCTCGCCAAGTCCGGCCGCGCGGTGGAGGCGGCGGGCGACGTCGACACGCTGCTGCTCGACAAGACCGGCACCATCACCATCGGCGATCGGGCGGCCACCGAGTTCCGCCCGCTCGCCGGCGTCCGGCCCGAGGAGCTGGCCGAAGCCGCCCTCCTCGCCAGCCTCGCCGACGAGACGCCGGAAGGCCGCTCGATCGTGGCGCTCGCCCGCGACAAGTTTCGCGTCGCCACCAAGGCGCTGCCGGGCGATGCCGAGGTGATCCCCTTCACCGCCCAGACGCGTATCTCCGGCGTGAAGATCGGCGCCGCCACCATCACCAAGGGCGCGGTGGATTCGATCCTCAAGGCGCTCCACCGCGAGGCGGCTGACGCCAATGGCGGCGTCGCCACCCTCGCCCGCCACGACGAGCGCGCCGAGCAGGAACTGCGCCGCACCACCGACGAGATCGCCCGCGCGGGCGGCACCCCGCTGGCGGTCGCGCGCGACGGCAAGCTGCTGGGCGCGATCTATCTCAAGGACATCGTCAAGGCCGGCATCCGCGAGCGCTTCGGCGAACTGCGCAAGATGGGCATCCGCACGGTGATGATTACCGGCGACAATCCGCTCACCGCCGCCGCCATCGCCGCCGAAGCGGGCGTGGACGATTTCCTCGCGCAGGCGACGCCCGAGGACAAGCTGGCGCTGATCCGTCAGGAGCAGCAGGGCGGCAAGCTCGTCGCGATGTGCGGCGACGGCACCAACGACGCGCCCGCGCTCGCGCAGGCCGATGTCGGCGTGGCGATGAACACCGGCACGCAGGCCGCGCGCGAGGCCGGCAACATGGTCGACCTCGACAGCGATCCCACCAAGCTCATCGAGATCGTGGGCTTGGGCAAGCAGCTCCTGATGACGCGCGGCGCGCTCACCACCTTCTCGGTGGCGAACGACGTGGCCAAATATTTCGCGATCATCCCGGCGATGTTCATCGCGATCTATCCCGGCCTCGCCGTGCTGAACGTGATGGGGCTGAAGACGCCGCAATCGGCGATCCTGTCCGCCATCATCTTCAACGCGATCATCATCCCGCTGCTCGTGCCGCTGGCGCTCAAGGGCGTGAAATACCGACCGATCGGGGCCGGCCCGCTGCTCCGCCGCAACCTCGCCATCTACGGCCTGGGCGGCATCATCGCGCCGTTCGTCGGCATCAAGCTCATCGACCTGGCCGTGAGCGGCCTCGGTCTCGCCTGAGGATTTCATCATGGCCAAGGATTTCACCACCTCATTGCGCCCCGCCTTCGCGATGACCGCCGGCTTCGCGCTGCTGCTCGGCATCGGCTATCCGCTGGCGATCACCGGCGTGGCGCAGGCCGTCTTCCCCCATCAGGCCAATGGCAGCCTGGTGACGGACAAGGCGGGGAAGGCGATCGGCTCCGAGCTGATCGGCCAGACCTTCGCGTCCGACCGCTACTTCCACCCCCGCCCCTCGGCGGCGGGCAAGGGTTATGACGGCACGGCCTCGTCGGGCTCCAACTACGGCCCGACCAGCCAGCCGCTGGCCGATCGCGTGAAGGGCGACGTGACGAAGCTCTCGGCCGAAGCGCCCGGCCGCGCCATCCCGGCCGACCTCGCGACCGCCTCGGGCTCGGGCCTCGACCCGGACATCAGCCCGGACGCCGCCTTCTTCCAGGTCGACCGCGTGGCGAAGGCGCGCGGGCTCGGCGTCGACGCGGTGCGCCAGCTCGTCCGGCGCAGCATCGACGCGCCGGCCATCGCCTTTCTCGGCGATCGCCATGTGAACGTGCTGGCCTTGAACCGGGCGCTCGACGCGATGGGCCACCCCGCGCCGTGAAACCCCGCGCCGCCCTTGCCCCGCGCGGGGCGGCGCCCCGCCGCCGGACCGCGACCGGCCCTGGGAGCCGATGATGGACCGGAAGACCGCGCGCATCCTGCGCCCCGCCCTGCGGCCGCTCGGCCTGCTCCTGCTGGGGGCCGCTTATGGCCTCGGCCGCGCCCTCATCGCGATCAGCGCGCCCGTTCCCGCGCAGCAGCCGCCGCTCGTCTATCTCCTGTCCCTGCTGGCCTTCGCGTCGGGCAGCGCCGGCGCCGCGCTGCTGCTGGAGGGGCGTCACCTGTTCGATCGGGTCCGCGTCTCCGAGCGCTGGATCGCGCGCGCGCCGCCCGCCCTCGCGGAATCCCGCTGGACGTCGGGCGATCCTCCCGCCGAGCCCCCCGGCCGGCGGACCGCCTGAGCCCCGGAACCGCCGCCCCGCCCCACCTGTTTCAGCGGCGAACCGATCATCCCGGAAAGGTGATGCGCCATGGCCAGCGGGCCGACGATCGAAATCCCTCACACGCTCGGCCGTGAAGAGGTGCGCCGGCGGCTTGCGAACCGGATCGGGGAGCTGCCCCAACACATCCCCGGAGGCGTCGCCCGGATGACGACGGACTGGCCGGACCGGGACCGCATGACCCTCCACCTCGTCGCACTCGGGCAATCCGCGAACGCCACGATCGACATCGAAGACCGAATCGTGCGCGTAAAATTGATTTTACCACCGATTCTTTCCTTCATGACCGAGGCCATCTCGGCCGCGATCCGGCGTGGCGGAGAGGAACTGCTGCTGCCCGATCATTCGGGGTAAGCCGGTTGGCGCATGTCGGAATGTTGCAGCGCGCGCCTCGTCCGGCATCGTCATTCGCGTGGTCGACACACGCGGGAAGCACGGCTCGATGCGGCTTTCCGAGTATTGATCTGACAAATCAAGAACAGGTCGAAACGGGTCAAGTCATGATGCTGTTGCACAGATGCACATCCTAGGATTTTAGCGGATGACAGCATTGACAATTGGTGTCTGGATGGTAGCCCTACCATCGGGCGGCGTAAGATTGCCCGAGTGAAAAAGATGTGGCCGGTTTCAGGGACCGGCGCCAGATGGAGGGGGTTTCATGAAGGGCTTCGGGCTCTTGCCGACGCTTGCGCGTTCGGCATCGACGATTGCTGTCGCCACCGGTCTTGCGATACCGGGCGTGGCGATGGCGCAGACGGCCACCGGGCCGTCGGACACCGCGGCATCCACGCTCGCCGCACCGCAAACAGCCGCCGGTCCGCAAAGTGACGCCGCCTCCGCGGGCGTCGGCAGCGAGATCGTCGTCACCGGCATCCGCGCCTCGCTGGAACGCTCGATCGCGATCAAGCGCAACACGCTCGGCATCGTCGACGCGATTTCGGCCGAGGATATCGGCAAGTTCCCGGATACGAACCTCGCGGAATCGCTCCAGCGCATTCCCGGCGTGTCGATCGATCGCGTCAACGGCGAAGGTGCGCAGGTCACGGTTCGTGGCTTCGGCCCGAGCTACAACCTCGTGACCCTGAACGGCCGCACGCTGGCGTCCTCCTACGACCAGACGGTCGGCGGCGACGAAAGCGGCGACGGCTCGCGCGGCGTCACCCGCTCGTTCGACTTCTCGAACATCGCGACCGAAGGCGTGAAGACGCTCGAAGTCTACAAGACCGGCCGCGCGGCGGTTCCGTCGGGCGGCATCGGTGCTACGATCAACGTCGTCACCCGCTCGCCGCTCGATTCCAAGGATCCGGGCTTCAACGGCTCGATCGGCGCCAAGGCCAACTGGGACACCAGCGCCGACGACTGCGTCCATTGCGGATCGAAGGTCACGCCCGACATCACCGGCGTTCTGAACTGGAGCAACCCGGATCAGACCTTCGGCGTCTCGCTGTTCGGCAACTATTCGCAGCGCCATTTCTCGACCGTCGCCGCCACGTCGAACGACTGGAACATCCGTACTCTTTCGGATTTCCTCGATCCGGCCAACGGTTTCGTGAAGAGTGACGGCACGACCAAGATCAACAACATGCCGTCGAACCCGAACGAGCTCGTTTCGGTTCCGAACGACAGCCGCTATCACTTCTCCGACGACAAGTATGAGCGCTTCAACACGCGCGGCGTCGTGCAGTGGAAGCCGGTCGACACGCTGACGCTGACGGCCGACGCCCTCTACGTCCAGACCAAGCAGAAGGAAATCCGTTCGGACGAATCGAACTGGTTCAACCGTCCGTTCGACGAAGTCACCTTCGACAACAACCCGACCGTCGCGACCACCACCTACCTGCATGAAACCATCGCGGGCGTGAAGGACGAGGACTTCGAGCAGCAGGCCCGCGCCCAGAAGAACACGCTTCAGGATTACGGCCTGAACGCGAAGTGGGACGTGACCGATCGCTTCACCTTCTCGGTCGACGGCCATTACGGCAAGTCTTCGGTTCTGCCGGACAACAAGAACGGCACCAGCTCGACCCTCGTCGGCCTCGGCGCCAACGTGATCGCCGCGCACTCGGTGGATTACAGCGGCCCGATCCCGGTCCAGGACGAGACGATCGACGATTCCCAGAAGGGCAACAACAACGGTGTGCTCGACGTGGGCGACGTCGGTTCGTCGATCGGCCGCACCTTCACCACCAGCCAGCGCCAGACGGTCAAGGAAATCCGCGCCGACGGCGGCTGGGATCTGGGTGGCGGCAGCCGCTTCGACTTCGGCGGCCTGTATCGCGACACCAAAACCAACGAAAAGCTGCTGGCGACCCAACAGACGCTCGGCAACTGGTCGGTCGACAATCCCGGCGACGTCGAGGCGATGTCGCCCGGCACGCTCAAGGATTTCTGCCTGCTCTGCAAGTTCAACTCCTATGATCCGCACGCCACGGGCTCGAACCTGATCGCCTTCCGCGGCGATCCGCTGACGCTCTACAACGATCTGTCGCAGGGCTATCTGGCGCAGGATACCGCGGCGGGCACGAACGCCCACCAGATCGCGATCACCAACAACGAGAACAACACCGTCCGCGAGAAGATCTGGGCCGCCTATGGCCAGGTCACCTGGAAGGGCCAGCTCGCCGGCATGGACGCCAACCTCGTCGCGGGTGCCCGTTACGAGCACACCGAGGAGCAGGCGATCTCGCTCGAAGCCGTGCCGACCGCCATCACCTGGGTGTCGGACAACGACTTCACGGTGAAGGTGTCGAACACGCCGACGGTGCTGCGCAACACGGGTCACTATGACAACCTGCTGCCGGCGTTCGACTTCTCGCTCAACCTGAAGTCGAACCTGATCGCCCGCTTCTCGGCGAGCCGCACGATCGCGCGTCCGAACTACGACAGCCTGTTCGCGTCGACCGCCGTGTCCGGCCCGCCGCGTCCGACGGCGATCGGCGGCGTTCCGACCGCGACCACCGGCAACACCAACCTGGCGCCGCTGATCTCGGACAACTTCGACGTGTCGTTCGAGTGGTATTACAAGCGCGACAGCTACATCTCGGTCGGCTTCTTCGACAAGCGCGTGCACAACTTCCTGGGCACGGGCGAGACGACCGGACCGCTGTTCGGCCTGAAGGATCCCACTTCGGGCGCCCCCGGCACCCGTTCGGGCGATGCCAAGGCCGCGCTCCAGGGTCTGGGAGCCGACATCAGCGACGTGAACCTGTTCACCTATGCGGCCCTCATCCAGCGGGATGGCGCAGCCGCGGCGGCGACCGAGTTCAACGCGCACTACAACCCCGCGACGCACACCGTCGATCAGGCCTTCGTCAACGACGTCCTGTCGGCGGTCGACATCGACGGCAATGCGGACGACCCGGATTACCAGTTCTCCATCTCCAAGCCGATCAACAACCGGGATGCGCAGATCTGGGGCTTCGAACTTCAGGGCCAGCATTTCTTCGGGAATACGGGCATTGGCGTCGCGGCGAGCTTCACCTACGTCCATGGCGACGTGGGCTTCGACAATGGCGGCGATCCGAACGTCGATCAGTTCGCGCTGACCGGCCTCAGCAACTCCGCCAACGCCACGCTGATCTACGACAAGAACGGCATCTCCGCCCGCCTGTCGTACAACTGGCGTGACAAGTTCCTGTCGTCGCTGAACCGCGACAGCTATCGTAACCCGGTCAACACCAAGGCTTACGGTCAGCTCGATGCGAACATCAGCTACGACATCACGCCGCGTATCGGCGTGTCGATCGAAGCCATCAACCTCACCAACGAGAGCCTGCGTACCTATGGCCGCTCGGTGAGCAATGTGTGGTTCGCGCAGGAATTGCAGCGCCGCTTCCTCTTCGGGGCGCGCTACAAGTTCTAAAGCCTGAACGGACATACGGACGAAGGGAGGCCGCTGCCTGCGGGTGGCGGCCTCTTTCGTACCGGGTTGAACGGAACCGGTGTTGGTTCCATGCTGATGCGGTCCCGCCCGATCGGGATGGCGGCTTGCCCCTGCGGAAAGCGCCGTCGCCAACGGGCCAGCGACAAAAGCTCTCGGGATTTTCGCATGACGAACATAGTGCTTCTGAACAATGTCGAGCATCATGACCTTCGCGTCATGCTCGGCCATTCCGCCGCGTTCGGCGACGCCGTCAACCAGACGCTGATCCTGCCGACCGAATTTGAGGATGCGCAGCGGGAATATCCCATCCTGCTTCAGCAGACGGAAGATGGCCGCACGCAGGCGGTGGTGCTGCTCGGCCTCGATCGCGACGAGAATCTCTATCTCGAACAGAATGGCTGGACGGGGCGCTACGTCCCCGCGATCCACCAGCGCGGCCCCTTCCTGATCGGCTTTCAGGAGCGTGACGGCCAGCGCGAGCCGATGATCCATGTCGACCTCGACCATCCGCGCATCCGCCGCGGCGGCGAGGAGGAAGGCAGCCAGCCGCTCTTCCTGGCCCAGGGCGGCCATGCCCCCTATCTCGATCATGAGATCCGCATCCTGCGCGTCATCCATGACGGGCTGGAGGTCGGCCAGGCGATGTACGACGCCTTCGCCGAGCATGAGCTGATCGAGCCGGTGCGCCTGCAAATCTCGCTCGACGAGACGACGCGCTACGACCTCACCGATTATCACACGGTCAGCGCCGAGAAGCTCCAGCAGCTCGACGGCGCGGCGCTGGAGAAGCTGCATCGCGCGGGCTTCTTGCGGGCGGCGTTCAACGTCGTCCAGTCGATGGGCAATATCAGCCGGCTGATCGACATGAAGAACCGCAAGCGCGAGGCCGCGCAGGCGGCGAAGGCCCCGGAACTGGCCTGATCCCATGCTGGATGCCGCGCCCCCCGTCGAGACCGTGACGAGCCGGGCCGAACCCGACCTCGCCCGGCTGCTGGAGGGCCAGCAGCCGGTGCTGTTCAAGGGCCTCGCCGGCGACTGGCCGCTGGTCCGCGCCGGACGCGAGGGGCCGGATGCGGCGATGGCCTATCTCAAGCGCTTCTATCGGGGGCGGCCGGTCGCGGGCTATACGGGCGACCCCGCGATCAAGGGGCGCTTCTTCTACAACGACGATGTGACGGCCATGAATTTCCGGGCCGAGAGCGTCGCGCTGGATGGCGTCCTCGATCGCATCCGGGAGCATCTGGACGATCCGCAGGCGCCCTCCTTCTATGTCGGCTCGACCGATCTGGACGGCTATCTGCCCGGCCTTCGCGGCGAGAACGGCCTTCCGCTCGACGATACGGCCTTCGGGGTGAGCCCGCCGCTGGTCAGCATCTGGATCGGCAACCGCACCACGGCGGCCACCCATTACGACATGTCGAACAACATCGCCTGCTGCATGGTCGGCCGGCGGCGGTTCACGCTGTTCCCGCCCGAACAGGTCCACAATCTCTATCCCGGCCCGCTGGAGCCCACGCCCGGCGGGCAGGTGGTCAGCATGGTCGACCTCCACGCGCCGGACCTCGCGCGTTACCCCCGCTTCGCGCAGGCCCTCGCCGCCGCGCGGGTGGTCGAGATGGAGCCCGGCGACGTGCTCTTCTACCCCGCGCTCTGGTGGCATCAGGTCGATGCGCTCGACGGCTTCAACGCGATGATAAACTATTGGTGGACCGGCGCGCCGCGTTTCATGGACACGCCGCAGAACACGCTGCTCCACGGCCTGCTCAGCCTCCGCGACCGGCCGCTGAGCGAGAAGCGGGCGTGGCGCGAGCTGTTCGACTATTACATCTTCGGCCCCGCCGGCCATGCCGCCGAGCATCTCCCCGAACACGCCCGAGGCCCGCTCGGCCCGATGGACGAGATGAAGGCGCGGCGGCTGCGCGCACTCCTCCTCAACCGCCTCAACCGATAACCCTGAACCCGGAGCCTATTGTGAGCACGCAGACCGTGAAGCGAGTGGTGATTGCAGGGGGCGGGACCGCCGGCTGGATCGCGGCGGCGGCCCTCTCCCGCCATCTGGGGCCGCTCCTCGACATCACGCTGGTCGAATCCGACGAGATCGGCACCGTCGGCGTGGGCGAATCCACCATCCCCACGGCGCGCACCTTCCACCGCCTGCTCGGCCTCGACGAGCGCGGCTTCATGCGCGCCGCCAAGGCGAGCTTCAAGCTCGGCGTCACCTTCGAGAACTGGGGCGGCATCGGCGATCGTTACATCCACTCCTTCGGGCAGGTCGGCCATTCGACGTGGATGGGCGGCTTCCAGCATCTGTGGATGCAGGCGGCGGCGCAGGGCTTCGGCGGCGACATCGGCGATTATTGCTTCGAGCTTCAGGCGATCAAGCAGGAGCGTTTCGCCACCTCCGACAAGGCCAACATCAACTACGCCTATCATCTCGACGCCGGGCTCTACGCCGGTTTCCTGCGCGCCTTCAGCGAGGCGCACGGGGCGAAGCGCGTCGAGGGCCGGATCGCCGAGGTCCGCCAGAACAGCGAGACGGGCTATATCGAGAGCCTGCTGCTCAGCGACGGCCGGGTGCTTGAAGGCGATCTGTTCATCGACTGCACCGGCTTCCGCGGCTTGCTGATCGAGCAGACGCTGAAGGCCGGCTTCGAGGACTGGCGCCACTGGCTGCCGACCGACAGCGCCATCGCCGCGCAGACGCCCTCCACCAAGCCCGCCTCCCCCTATACGCTGGCGAGCGCGCACGAGGCCGGCTGGCAATGGCGCATCCCGCTCCAGCACCGGATGGGCAACGGCTTCGTCTATTGCAGCGAGCATATGTCGGACGAGGAGGCGCGCGCCCGCTTCCTCGCCAATCTGGACGGCGAGCCGATCGCCGAGCCGCGCCTGATCCGCTATCGCGCCGGCGCGCGCAACACCGTGTGGGAGAAGAACTGCATCGCGCTCGGCCTCGCCTCGGGCTTCGTCGAGCCGCTGGAATCGACCAGCATCCACCTCATCATGCTGGGCGCGACGCATCTGGTGCAGAATTTCCCGTTCAACGGGATGAACCCGGCGCTGGTCCGCCGCTACAACCAGCAGTCCCGCGCCGAGCTGGAGCGCGTGCGCGACTTCGTGATCCTGCATTACCACCAGACCGAGCGCGATGACTCGCCCTTCTGGAACCATTGCCGCACCATGGACGTGCCCGAGACGCTGGCCGAGCGCGTCGCGCTGTTCCGCGAGGACGGGCATCTCGTGCAGGATGCGGACGATCTGTTCCGCGTCGATAGCTGGCTTCAGGTGATGCTCGGCCAGCGCGTGCGGCCGAAGGGGCACCACCAGATGGGCCGCCTGCTGCCGCCCGAGGAGCTGCGCGAGGCGCTCACCAGCCTCAAGGGCAATATCGCGCGGGCGGTGGCGAACCTGCCCCGCCATCAGGATTTCCTCGACCAATATTGCCCGGCGGCCTGACGGCGTCCCTCAGCGGGGGTTCGCCAGCGGCTTGACCGCTTGGCCCCGGCGATGCGCCGGGCCGGAGCAGCACCCCCGCCCCGAGCGCGGACGAAGCCGCTACGGCTTCTCCCGCCAGAACAGCACCGCGCCATAGGCCGAGAGCAGCGCCAGGCAGAACCAGGTGATCGCATAGACGAGGTGGTTGTTGGGGAAGGAGATCACCGTCAGCCCGCCCAGCGGCCATCCGCCGGGGTTCGGCGTCGCATCCGCATCGATGAAATAGGGCGCCGTGGCACCCAGCCCCCGCGCTTTGGCGATCGCCGCGACATCGCGCGAGAACCAACGCCCCTGCGCCGGCTTGTTCGGCTCGAAGATGCGCCCCTTGGGTTCCGTGATGCGGAGCAGGCCGGTGATCCGCACCGGGCCGGCAGGCTCGCCGCTGGCGCGCGATCGGGGATCGGCCAGCTTCTCGGGAACATAGCCCCGGTTGATGAGGACGGTGTATCCCGCCGGCGTCTGCAACGGCGTCAGCACCCAATAGCCGAGCCCCTGCTCGGTGAGCGCCTGCACCAGCGTCTCCCGGTCGTTGAGCAGCCGCCCTTCGATCGTCACATGCCGATACTGGTCGCGCGCCGCGGAGACGCCCGGCCAGTCCGCCGGCCCCGGAGCCGGCGTCGCGACGGCATGGACGCGCTTGTCGACGGCGTCGATCAGCGCCAGCTTCCACGCGCGCCGCTCGATCTGCCAGATGCACAACGCCCCGAACAGCGCGACGCAGAGCATCGCGAAGCCGGCCAGGAAAAAGCGCTTGCCCCGGCTGGGAGGAGCGTCGTCGTCCATATTCTCTTCCCGAACGATCAGTGCATCGGGCCGTTCGGCATCGGCATCATGTTGGCGTTGAGATGGAACATGACCCACACCGAGCCCCCGATGGTGAGCACCACGATCACCGTCGTGAACAGGAAGGACAGCAGCGTCCATCCGCCCTCGGATCGGGTGTCCAGATGCAGGAAGCAGGTCACATGGACAACGATCTGGAGGAGGGCAAGCGCGAAGATGAGCGCGGCGGTCAACCCCGGGCTGGACAGCGGCCGCGCCATCACCAGCCAGAAGGGCAGGATCGTCAGCAGGATCGCGAGCCCCGCCCCGATCCGGTAACCGCGCGGGCTGCCATGCCCATGCGTGTCGCCATGGGCGTGATGGGTTTCGGTGGGGGAAGTGCTCAACGGATCACTCCATAGAGATAGACGAAGGTGAACACGCCGATCCAGATGATGTCGAGGAAGTGCCAGAACATCGACAGGCACATCAGCCGCCGCTTGGTGTCCGCCGTCAGCCCGCGCTGGCCGATCTGCACCAGCATGGTGACGAGCCAGATCAGGCCGCAGGTGACGTGCGCGCCATGCGTGCCGACGAGCGTGAAGAAGGCCGAGAGGAAGGCGCTGCGCTGCGGGCCGGCGCCTTCCGCGACGAGGCCGGCGAACTCCGAAAGCTCGACCGCGATGAACGCCGCGCCGAGCAGGCCCGTCACCGCCAGCCAGAAGCGCGTCGGGCCGACGCGGCCCGCCTCGATATGGGGGATCGCCTGCCCGAAGGTGATCGAGGAGGCGAGCAGGAAGCCGGTGTTGAGCGCGACGAGCGGCAGCTCGAACACCTCGCGCGGGGTCGGCCCGCCGGCATAGCTGCCGCTCACCACGCCGAACATCGCGAACAGCGAGGCGAAGATGAGCGCGTCGCTCATCAGGTAGATCCAGAAGCCCAGGATCGTGGCGCCGCCGCCGCCATGATCGTGATGCTCCTCCTCCACCTGATGCCAGGTGATGGCGCCGTTCTCGCCGGGTTCCAAAGCGCGATCGGTCATGTCAGGCCCTCGCCTCCAGCGGTTGCGGTCGCTGGCTCTCCGTCCGGGTCACCTCGTCCGCGGGGATGAAATAGTCCCGGTTGAAGTTGAACGTGTGGCCGATGGCGACCACGAACAGGCCCACGAAGCTGAGCGCCGCCAGCCACCACATGTACCAGATCATGCCGAAGCCGAGCGTGAAGGCGAGCCCCGACAGGATCACGCCCGCGCCGGTGTTGCGCGGCATGTGGATCGGGCGGAAGCCCTCCGCCGGCCGCTGATAGCCGTGCGTCTTCATGTCGTACCACGCATCGAGATTGTGGATGACCGGCGTCAGCGCGAAATTATAGGCCGGCGGCGGCGACGTGGTCGACCATTCGAGCGTGCGCCCCTCCCACGGATCGCCCGTCGTGTCGCGGAGCTGGTCGCGCTTCACGAAGCCCATGATGATGCTCATCACGAAGCCGAGGATGCCGATCAGGATCACCACCGCGCCGATCGCCGCGACGATGAAATAGGGCTGGAGCGACAGGTCGTCGAAATGATGGACGCGCCGCGTCGTGCCCATCAGGCCGACGATGTAGATCGGCGCCCAGGCGATCCAGAAGCCGACCGTCCAGCCCCAGAAGGCGACATGGCCCCAGAAGGGATCGAGCTTGAAGCCGAACGCCTTGGGGAACCAGTAGACCATCCCCGCGAACAGGCCGAACACCACGCCGCCGATGATGACGTTGTGGAAATGCGCGACGAGGAACAGCGAGTTGTGCAGCACGAAGTCGGCCGGCGGGATGGCGAGCAGCACGCCGGTCATGCCGCCGATCACGAAGGTGAGCATGAAGGCCACCACCCACATCATCGGCAGCTCGAAGCGGATGTCGCCCCGGTACATGGTGAACAGCCAGTTGAAGATCTTCGCGCCCGTGGGGATCGAGATCACCATGGTGGCGATGCCGAAGAAGCTGTTCACGCTCGGCCCGGCGCCCATGGTGAAGAAATGGTGCAGCCAGACCAGATAGGACAGGATGGTGATGACCACCGTCGCGTAGACCATCGAGGAATAGCCGAACAGGCGCTTGCCCGTGAAGGTCGAGGTGATCTCGGAGAAGATGCCGAACGCCGGCAGGACGAGGACGTAGACCTCCGGGTGGCCCCAGATCCACACCATGTTCCAGTACATCATCGGCGCGCCGCCGAGCTGGTTGGTGAAGAAATGGGTGCCGGCGTAGCGATCAAGGATCAGCAGGAAGAAGGCCGCGGTGAGCGCGGGGAAGATGGCGACCGCCAGCGCGTTGGAGCAGAGCGCCGTCCAGCAGAACACCGGCATCTTCATCATCGTCATGCCCGGCGCGCGCATCTTGATGATGGTGGCGACCATGTTGATCGCCGACAGCGTGGTGCCGACGCCGGCGATCTGCAACGACCATAGATAATAATCGACGCCCGTATCCGGGCTGTAAGCCAGCTCGGAAAGCGGCGCATAGCCGAGCCAGCCGGTGCGCGCGAACTCGCCGACGAACAGCGACAGCATCACCAGCACCGCGCCCGCCACCGTCAGCCAGAAGCTCAGATTGTTGAGGAACGGGAAGGCGACGTCGCGCGCGCCGATCTGCAACGGCATGACGAAATTGACGATGCCCACCACCAGCGGGATCGCCACGAAGAAGATCATGATCGTCCCGTGCGCGGTGAAGATCTGGTCATAATGGTGCGACGGCAGGAAGCCCTGATCGGAGCCGAACGCGACCGCCTGCTGCCCGCGCATCATCAGCGCATCCGAGAAGCCGCGCAGCAGCATGATGATGCCCAGCACCAGATACATGATGCCGATCCGCTTGTGATCGACGCTGGTGAACCATTCCTTCCACAGATAGCCCCAGAGGCGATAGCGCGTGATCGCCGCCAGAACCGCCAGCCCTCCCAGGGCGACGACGATGAAGGTGCCGACCAGGATGGGCTCGTGGATCGGGAGGGAGTCCCAGGTCAACCGCCCGAAGATCGTCTTGGTGAGCGTGTCGGTCATAGCTGTTCCGCTGGCACGAGATCAGGCGTGACCGGCGCGCACCGCGCCGGGGGCGAGGGAGGGATCGGCCCGCGTCATGTCGCGGTGATGCGGATCGCCGGGCTTGGGCTGGCTGGGAGCGGCGGGCTTCGCCGCGCTTCCGGGCGCCGTGCCGCCCGCGCGCTGCATGTCGCGGTGCATGACGTCCGCCTGACAGGGCGTTCCGGGCTCGACGCAGGCGTTGACGATCCGATCGAACAACCCCGGCTGCACCGAGGCGAAGTGCATCACCGGCGCCCGCTCGCTCGGCTTGGCGAGCGCGATATAAGCCTGCGTGGCAAGGCCCCCGCCCGCCCCCTTCACGCCGGCCACCCAGCGATCGAAATCCGCCGGCGCCATTCCGCGCAGCCTGAACTGCATGTCCGAGAAGCCCCGGCCGGTATAGTTGCTCGAATAGCCCGTGGTCTCGACCGGCCGGTTGAGCACCGCGTTCAGCTCGGAGCGCATGTTGGGCATGGCATAGACCATGCCCGCCAGCGTCGGCGCGTAGAAGGCGTTGAACTGGTCGGTCGAGGTGATCGAGAAATGGACCGGCACGTTGGTCGGCAGCGCCAGTTCGTTGACCGTCGCGATGCCCAGATCCGGGTAGATGAACAGCCATTTCCAGTCGAGCCCGACGACCTCCACCTCCAGCGGCTTGGTGCCCGGCGGAACCGGCTTGCCCGGCGCGATCCGCGTCAGCGGACGGAAGGGATCGAGCAGATGCGTGCTCGTCCAGGTGACGGCGCTGAGCGCGATGATGATGAACAGCGGGCAGGACCAGATCACCAGTTCGAGCGTGGTCGAATGATCGAAGCCCGGATCGTAGGTCTTGTTGGGATTGCCGCGCCTGTATCGCCAGGCGAACAGGACGATCAGCACCATCACCGGCACGATGATGAGCAGCATCACGAGCGTGGCGAAGAGGATCAGGTTGCGTTGCTGGAGGGCGATGTCCCCGGCGGGATTCATGACGTCCCGGCTGCATCCGCCGAGCAATGCGGACATGGCCAGCAGCCCGAGGCGCAGGCCGTGGCCGATGAGGTTGGGTGCTTGTCTCCGCATGCGTCCCGCGAGCCCTCCCTTGTCCGATTCGATCGCTCGATCAGAGCCCCGCTATAGTGGACCGCCGGATGAACAAACAGCAAGGGAGATCGTTGCGTCCCCGTCGTTGGCGAAGTATCCGTGACAGTCATGACTGCTCTTCGATGAATCGAGGGAGGCGAACGGGATGGCGGCAGGCACGCTGGACACGGCGAACTCGACTCCGCTGGAGCGCGACGCCCGGCTCATCAACGCCCGCGAGCATCAGATCCGGCCAGGCGACATCGCGGTGGGCGTCATCATCGGGCGCTCGACGGAATTCTTCGATTTCTTCGTCTATGCGATCGCCTCCGTCCTCGTCTTCCCGGCGCTGATCTTCCCCTATGTCAGCGCGCTGACCGGGACGCTCTACTCCTTCGCGATCTTCGCCCTCTCCTTCGCCGCGCGGCCGTTCGGCGCGCTCGTCTTCATGTGGCTGGACCGGCGGCACGGGCGCGGCGTCAAGCTCACCATCGCCATGTTCCTGCTCGGCGGATCGACGGCGGCGATGGCCTTCCTGCCGGGCCATGCCCAGGTGGGCGGCATGGCCGCGGTGCTGCTCGCGCTGTTCCGTCTCGGCCAGGGCTTCGCGCAGGGCGGGGCGTGGGACGGGCTGCCCTCGCTCCTCGCGCTCGCCGCGCCGGCCGGGCGGCGCGGCTGGTTCGCGATGATCCCGCAGCTCGGGGCGCCGATCGGCCTGTTCGTGGCGGCGGCGGTGTTCACCTTCCTGCTGAACACGCTCAGCCCGGCGGATTTCATCGACTGGGGCTGGCGCTATCCCTTCTTCGTCGCCTTCGTCATCAACGTGGTGGCGCTGTTCGCGCGGCTCCGCCTCATCTCCACGCCCGAGTTCCAGGAGCTGTTCGAGAGCCGCGAGCTGCAACCCTCCTCCGTCACGGAGATGTTCCGGGAGGAAGGGCATACCGTGATCCTCGGCGCCTTCGCGCCGCTCGCCAGCTTCGCGCTCTTCCATCTCGTGACGGTGTTCCCGCTGTCCTGGGTGGTGCTGTCCGGGGAGAAGCCGGTCCGCTTCCTGGCGATCGAGATGGTGGGCGCGGCGGTCGGCCTGCTGGCGGTCACCCTGTCCGGCGCGATCGCGGACCGGGTCGGGCGCCGCACGCTGCTGGGCAGCTCAGCCGTGCTGATCGGCGCATACAGCGGCTTCGCCCCGCAGCTTCTCGGGCGCGGCACGGCGGGCGAATGGGCCTATATGATGCTGGGGTTCGTTCTGCTCGGCCTGTCCTTCGGCCAGGCTTCGGGCGCGGTGAACAGCAGCTTCTCGATCAAGCATCGCTATACCGGCGCGGGGACGACGGCCACCGCCGCCTGGTTCATCGGGGCCGGCTTCGCGCCGCTGGCCGCGCTGCTGCTCGCCAGCACGTTCGGGCTGATCTCGGTGGGCGCCTATCTTCTGTCGGGCGCGATCTGCACGCTGGCGGCGCTCGGCCTGAACCGCGAATGGGGCCGCAAGACGGACTGAAAGGGAAGCGGCGGCCGGTTTTCGCCCGGCCGCCTCCCCCCGCCTGAGCCTCAATTCTCCCGGTCGCCGCCCAGATTGAGCAGGAGCTGGAAGAGGTTGATGAGGTTCAGATACAGGCTGAGCGCGCTCATCACCTGAAGCTTCTCCGCCTGTTCCGAGCCCGCATAAGCGAGATATTCGGATTTGGCGCGCTGCGTGTCCCACGCGGTCAGCCCCGTGAAGACCGCCACGCCGGCGAGCGACACGAGCGTCTGGATCGCGCTCGACCCCACGAAGATGTTGATGAGCGACGTCGCGACGACGCCGATCAGGCCCATCACCAGGAAGGTCGACCAGCGGGAGAGATCCCGCCCCGTGGTGTAGCCCCACAGGCTGACGCCCGCGAACATCGTCGCCGCGACGAGGAACATCTGCGCGATGCTCGTCGCGGTGAAGACGAGGAAGATGCTCGCCATCGACACGCCCATCAGCGCCGCGAAGCCATGGAAGGCCAGCCGTGCCGACGCCGTCGTCATCCGCTCGATGCGGAAGGAGAAGAGCATCACGAAGGCCAGCGGCGCCAGCATCGCCACCCATTTGAGCGGCGTGCCGAAGATCGCCGCGGTCAGCGCGGGCGAACTCGCCACGCCGAACGCCACGGCCGCCGTCACCAGCAGGCCGAGCGCCATCACGCGATAGATGCCGATCATGTGCCGGCGCAGGCCCGCGTCATAAGCGGGCGTCGCCAGCGGTCTCAGAAGGATGCGTTCCATGGCTCAGGCCTCCTGCGCGGCAAGGCGGCGGGCGCGCAGCGAGCCCAGCAGGCGCCGCGCCGCGCGCCGGAACTCGGCGGCGTCGGGGATGTGCCGGGCAAGCTGGTCCTTCGTCGCCAGCCGCAGCTTCTTGAGCTGCGTCAGTCGCAATTCGTCGGGCGCCAGCCGGGCGCGCTCGCGGCGGATCTCGCCGTTCAAGCGGCGGTGGCTGGCGATCAGGCGCTCGATCAGAGCGTTCATAATGTCCTCCATCGAAATGACTTCGATCGAGGCCTCGGTGTGGGTGGAAGGGCAATTTCCGAACCGGCACCGAGCGCGCTCGATGCGGTCCGACATCACGGGGCTTGGGGTAAGCCGCCGCCAGAGGGGCCCGGTCCGCGAAGACAGGAGTATCGGCTTGAAGCTGAACCCCCGATGAGCGGGGCGGCGGGCCGCGCTTAATCGATTTCTTCGATCTATCGGTTCGATATAAGTGACTTGGCGATTTGCTGCGGTGCATTATGTTCGCCCCCGCAACCTGCCTTGCAACCCGCCTTAAGGAGCTAACATGTCGCTTATCGGAACGACCATCAAGCCGTTCGAAACCCAGGCCTACAAGGAAGGCAAGTTCGTCACCGTCACGGATGCCGATACCAAGGGCAAGTGGGCGGTGTTCTTCTTCTATCCGGCCGACTTCACCTTCGTCTGCCCGACCGAGCTGGAAGACCTCGCCGACGTCTACCCGACCCTCCAGAAGCTGGGCGTCGAGGTGTATTCGGTGTCGACCGACACCCATTTCAGCCACAAGGCGTGGCACGACACCTCGCCGGCCATCGGCAAGATCAACTATTACATGCTCGGCGATCAAAACCACACGATCTCGAACAATTTCGACATCCTGCGCGCCGGCCAGGGCCTGGCCGATCGCGGCACCTTCGTGGTTGACCCGGAGGGCGTGATCCAGCTCGTCGAGATCACCAGCGAGGGCGTGGGCCGCAACGCGGCCGAGCTGCTGCGCAAGATCAAGGCCGCGCAGTATATCGCCGCGCATCCGGGCGAGGTCTGCCCGGCCAAGTGGGAAGAAGGCGAGACCACCCTCGCCCCGTCGCTCGATCTGGTCGGCAAGATCTGATCGGCCGTGGAGCCGGCTCCGGCCGGCTCCACCCCTCATCCCGTCCTGCTGCCTTCCTGTCAGCCGTGGGCGCGCGCCACGGTTATCGCGAAACCAGCCAGACATTCCCCCGGAGGAGGGCACCATGCTCGACGCCAATCTGAAGACGCAGTTGCAGGCCTATCTGGCCAACATCACCCAGCCGATCGAGCTGATCGCCTCCGCCGACGATTCCCCCAAGTCGCGCGAGATGCTCGCGCTGCTGGGCGAGATCGCCGAACTTTCGGACAGCGTGGACGTCGTCCGCCAGGATGACGACAAGCGCCGCCCCTCCTTCATGATCCGCCGCAAGGGCACCGATATCGGCGTGCGCTTCGCCGGCATCCCGATGGGCCACGAGTTCACCTCGCTGGTGCTGGCGCTGCTCCAGGTCGGCGGCCACCCCTCCAAGCTCGCGCAGGAGGTGATCGAGCAGGTGCGGGCGCTCGACGGCGATTATGCCTTCGAGAGCTATTTCTCGCTCACCTGCCAGAATTGCCCGGACGTGGTGCAGGCGCTCAACCTGATGAGCGTGCTCAACCCGCGCATCCGCCATGTCGCGATCGAGGGCGGCGCCTTTCAGAACGAGGTCGAGGCGCGGCAGATCATGTCGGTGCCGGCGATCTTCCTGAACGGCGAGCCCTTCGGCCAGGGCCGCATGAACGTGGAGCAGATCCTCGCCAGGCTGGACACCGGCGCCTCGGCCCGCGCGGCCGAGAAGATCGCCGCGAAGGAGCCGTTCGAGGTTCTGGTGGTGGGCGGCGGCCCGGCCGGTGCGGCGGCCGCGATCTATGCGGCGCGCAAGGGCATCCGCACCGGCATCGCGGCGGAGCGTTTCGGCGGGCAGGTGCTCGACACCATGGCGATCGAGAATTTCATCTCGGTGAAGCACACCGAAGGCCCGCAGCTCGCCACCGCGCTGGAGCAGCATGTCACCGACTATGAGGTCGACGTGATGAACCTCCAGAAGGCGGCGAAGCTGGTGCCGGCGAAAACGGTCGGCAGCCTGCACGAGGTGACGCTGGAGAGCGGCGCGACGCTGAAGGCGCGCACCGTGATCCTCTCCACCGGCGCGCGCTGGCGGCAGATGAACGTGCCGGGCGAGGATGCCTATCGCAACAAGGGCGTCACCTATTGCCCGCACTGCGACGGCCCGCTGTTCAAGGGCAAGCGCGTGGCGGTGATCGGCGGCGGCAATTCGGGCGTCGAGGCGGCGATCGACCTCGCCGGCATCGTGGCCCACGTCACGCTGATCGAGTTCGACCGCGATCTGCGCGCCGACGCGGTGTTGCAGCGCAAGCTCGCCAGCCTGCCCAACGTCAAGGTCATCACCTCCGCGCTCACCACCGAGGTGAAGGGCAATGGCGAGAAGGTGACGTCGCTCACCTACAAGGATCGCAACCACGACACCGTCCATGAGATCGAGCTGGAGGGCATCTTCGTCCAGATCGGGCTGGTGCCGAACACCGAATGGCTGAAGGACGCGGTCGCGCTCTCCACGCGGGGCGAGATCGAGGTCGATCATCGCGGCGAGACGTCCCAGCCGGGCATCTTCGCGGCGGGCGACTGCACGACCGTGCCCTACAAGCAGATCGTGATCGCGATGGGCGAAGGCTCCAAGGCGTCGCTCTCCGCCTTCGACTATCTCATCCGCCTGCCCACCGAGGCCGAGATCGCCGAAGCGGCCTGACCCTCACGACCGACGAGCCGGACGGGCCTCGAAAGACCCGTCCGGCTTTTCCCGCCATCAGTGCGGGATGATCGCCGGGAAGACATATTGCTGGAGCATCACCAGCAGGCCCAGCAGCAGCGTCAGCGCGATGCTGTGCTTGAAGGTCCGCGCCAGCACCTCCCCCTCCCGGCCGCTCAGGTCGGTGACGACGGTTCCCGTGCAGATATTCTGCGGCGAGACCATCTTGCCCATCACGCCGCCGGAGGAGTTGGTCGCCGCCATCAGGATCGGGCTCAGATCGAGCTGCCGCGCCGCGACCACCTGCAAATTGCCGAACAGGGCGTTGCCCGAGGTGTCGCTGCCCGACAGGAACACCGCCAGCCAGCCCAGAAAGGCCGATACCAGCGGGAACAGCGCGCCGACCGACGCGATCCCCACGCCCAGCGTATAGGCCATGCCCGAATAGTTCATCAGATAGGCCAGCCCGACGATCAGCATGGTGGTGATCGCCGGCAGCCTTACCTGCCGGAACGAGCGCAGCATCGCCTGCCCGAACTCCGCCACGCTCAGCCCGACGAGCAGGCAGGTGACGATCGAGGCGAGCAGGATGGCGGTGCCCGCCGCGAGCGGCTGGAACGACCAGATCGCGGCATAAGGCTTGCCATAGGTGGTGATGAACACCGCGTCATGGAGGCCCGGCCACCGCACCTGCATCTCACCCAGCAGCGGCAGCTTCAGATGCAGCCACGCGATGACCGTGACGGACAAGACGAGCCAGGGCGTCCAGCCCCGCCACGTCCCGGCCTCGCTCGCCTGCTCCGTCACCGGCCGGGGCGGGATCGCGAGCGCGAAGGCCGGATCGGGCGTCATCCGCCACACCCGCACGAACCCCAGCGTGACCGCCAGCGAGATCAGCGACGACAGCACGTCGGTCAACGCATAGCCGAGATAGTTGGCCGACAGGAACTGGGCGATGCCGAACGATCCCCCCGCCACGAGCAGCACCGGCCACACGCCCCGCAGCGCGCGAAGGCCGCCATAGGCGACGATCACATAGAAGGGCAGAAGCACCGCGATGAACGGCAGTTGCCGGCCGATCATCGCGCCGAGCATCTGGTCGGGAAGCTGGGTGACGGCGGCCAGCGTCGTCACCGGCGCCCCCAGCGCGCCGAAGGCCACCGGCGCCGTGTTGAAGATGAGCGTGAAGACCAGCGCCTCGATCGCCGGAAAGCCGAGCCCGATCAGCAGGGCGCTGGTGATCGCGATCGGCGTGCCGAACCCGGCCACCCCTTCCAGAAGGCAGCCGAACGAGAAACCGATCACCACCAGCACGACGCGGCGGTCATCGGGCAGATGCGCGACCAGCCAGTTGCGGAAGGCATCGAAGCAGCCCGATTTCACGGCCACGTTGTAGAGCACCAGCGCGTTGAAGACGATCCACATGACCGGCCACAGGGCGAAGGTGGCGCCGGCGGCGATGCTGTCCAGCCCAAGCAGGAGCGGCAGCTTCCAGACCGCCACCGCCAGCACCAGCGCGACGATCAGCCCCCCGGCGGAGGCCTGCCATGCCGGCCGCCGCAGGACGCCCAGCAGCACCAGCACGATGGCGATCGGAATCGCCGCCACCAGGAAAGAGAGCGCGAGGCTGCCGCTGACAGGTTCGACGAGTTGATGAAACATTCGGCACCTCCCCGGTGCGCAGCCCGCTCATATCGACTGCGGTCACTTTTTCTTACCAATCGATATTCTGGACCGCCGGTTCGATCAACCGGTAAAATTTTCGGACCCGGCAAGAAGGGGAGGATCGTGCCTCGGCTCGCCGCCGCGATCAGGGTTTCCGGGGCTTTCGGGCGCGCGGAGCCACCAGATCGTTGCGGGCCAGCCGCCGGATCGAGGCCTCGCGACGGCGCTCCGCCTCGTGGATGGCGCGCTGGGTCCGTATCGTGGAGATCATGTGCGCCTGCGCGGCGGCGCGCGCCGCCTCGGGGTCGCGCGCCATGATCGCATCGAAGATCGCGCGATGCTCCACGAGCTGCGAATCCCCCTCCGTGCGATGCTCGAACAGATTCTTGCGGTTGAGATAGACGTTCGACCGCAACAGGCTTTCGAGGCTCCGCATGAAGTGGAGCATCATCAGATTGTGGCTCGCCTCATAGATGGCGAAGTGGAACTCGGCATCCGCCCGCGCAATCTCGTCGACATCACGCCTTTCATGCGCGGCGACCATCGCCTCATAGCGCTCCACGATCAGATCGCGGTCGATTTCCGACGCTCTTTCAGCGGCATAAGCCGCCGCCGCCGCCTCGACGACCAGCCGGAACTCCATGCAGTCCAGCCGCGCCTCGGGATCGTCCATCAGCAGCACCAGCGGATCGCGCAGGGATCGGCCGATCGATTCGCTGACATAAGAGGCGCCGTTCCCGTCCGTGGTCAGCATCCCGAGCCCCACCAGCTTGTCGAGCGCGTCGCGCAGCGAGGGGCGCGAGACGTCGAGCTTGGCGGACAGATCCCGCTCCGACAGCAGACGCTCGCCGGGCTGGAGGGCGCCTTCCAGGATCAGTTGCTGGATATGCTCGGCAATTGCATCGGCCAGCTTGGCCGGCCTGATCGACGACATGGTCTTCTCTAACCCCATAATTCCGAAGGCCTCAGCATCTCTCATTTCGTTGAAACCCGGTCAATCTCGGTCATCATTTTTGTCCATTGCGACTCATGGTCATAAATGTTAGCCAAATGGCGAAAACTCAAAAAGTGAGCCGGTGCTCGTGAGCACTCGGGGGGCGGTACGCCGTACTGCGAAGGGGAGAGAGATGGAGAAGGCCCATCGTTTGGCCGGGCTTCTGGCCGGCATCAGCATCGTCGCGTTCACCACACCCGCCATGGCCCAGATCACGGCCGCGGCAGGCGCACCACCGCCGCCGCTGACCGTGGCTCAGGCCGCGCCCGCGGGCGGCGATCAACCGGCCAGCCAGGAGATCGTCATCACCGGCAGCCGGATCGCCCGATCGCCGTTCGAAACGCCGACGCCCGTCACGGCGATCAGCCAGAAGCAGCTCGAGGCCAAGGCCGCGCCGACGGTGGTCGACCTGCTGCGCGATCTGCCGTCCCTGCGGCCCAACCGGAACAACGGCTCGGCGACGGACGTCGGCACCGCGACCTTCGATCTTCGCTCGCTCGGCGCGACCCGCACGCTGGTGCTGATCGACGGGCAGAGGGTGATGAATTCCAGCCCGACCGGCGGCTTCGACGTCAACCTGCTGCCGGCCCCGCTGATCCAGCGCATGGAGATCGTGACCGGCGGCGCCTCCTCGGTCTACGGTTCCAACGCGGTCAGCGGCGTGGTCAACGTCTTCCTCGACGGCAACCTCACGGGCCTGAAGGTCGACGGCCAGAACAATATCTCGCAGCACGGCGATGCGGAGAATTATACCGTCAACGTCGCCTGGGGGACGCGCTTCGCCGGCGACAAGGGCCACTTCGTGATCGCCGGCTCCTATTTCGACCAGCCGGACATCCTCTATCAGGGCAGCCGGGCCTGGGGTTCGAGAGGCGTCACGCTGATCCCGAACTCCGCCTACACGCCCACCAACGGCCAGTATCGCCAGTTGATCGTGCCGGATGCGCGCTTGTCGTCGATGACCTATGGCGGCGTCATCACCAGCAACGGCCCGCTCAAGAACATCCAGTTCGGCGTCAACGGCGCGCAGAGCCAGTTCGTGCAGGGCACCAACGTCAGCTCCGTGTGGATGCAGGGCGGCGAAGGGCTGGAACTGCAACCGGATTTCGCGGTGCTCCAGCCCTCCACCCAGCGGATCAACGGCTATTCGCGGGCGACCTACGACTTCTCGCCCGCCCTTCAGGGCCATCTGGACGTGCTGGCCGCCCGCACCAAGCAGCACCAGACCAACAATTATAACTACAACAATGGCGATATCGTCATCCAGCAGGACAATGCCTTCCTGCCCACGAATATCCGCGACATCATGGTCGCCAACAACATCAAGTCGTTCAACATGGGCCGGCTCAACCAGGAAACCGGCATCGACGACAACACGACGACGGACACCTACATCCGCACCTCCGGCGGATTGAAGGGTGGGCTGTTCGCCGACTGGTCGTGGGACGGGAACGTCAATTACACCTGGGCCAAATATAGCAATGTCAGCCTCAACAACCGCATCAACGCCAACTGGACCAACGCCCTCGATTCGGTGATCGGGCCGGGCGGGACGCCGATCTGCCGGTCGACGCTGACCAATCCGAACAATGGCTGCGTGGCGGCCAACCCCTTCGGCCTGAACAGCGTCTCGCCCGAGGCGGCGGCCTATGTCACCGGCACGTCCTACATCCGCGCGATCTCGACGCAGATCGACGGCAATCTGAACGCCAAGGGCAATCTCTTCGAAACCTGGGCCGGCCCGGTGGCGACGGCGGTGGGCGCCGAGGCCCGGCGCGAGACGGTGCATCTCACCTCGGACCCGATTTCCGCCATCAACGGCTGGCGGCAGGCGAGTTCCGCGCCCTATCACGGGGCCGTCACCGTCAAGGAGGTCTATCTCGAGATGGGCGTCCCGCTGCTCAGGGATCTGCCGTTCGCCAAGAAGGTCCAGCTCGATCTGGCCGGTCGCTATGTGGACTACAGCACCAGCGGCAGCACGGGCGTGTGGAAGGTCGGCGGCACCTGGGCGGTGAACGACTCGATCCGCTTCCGCAGCAGCTATTCGCGCGATTTCCGCGCCCCGACGATCAACGAGCTGTTCGCCGCCACCACGATCCGTCAGGGCACGGCCGTGATCGACCGGACCAACAACCAGTCCGTCGTCGTCGCCACCAGCTCGGGCGGCAACCCCGATCTGAAGCCGGAGGTGGCGCACACCTTCACGGCGGGCGTGGTGCTCCAGCCGAGCTTCCTTCCCAATTTCCAGGCATCCGTCGATTATTTCGACATCAAGCTGGATGGCGCGATCACCACGCTGGGCGCGCAGGAAGTGCTCGATCGCTGCGCCGCCGGCGCGTCGGAATTCTGCTCGGCGGTCACCCGCAACGGGGCGGGCACGATCACGCAGGTGCAGACGACCACCTTCAACGCGCAGGTTCTCAAGACGCGCGGGCTCGACATGGCGGCGTCCTACCATATCCCGCTCGACGGGATCGGCGCGGACCTGAGCCTGTCGGAGGTCGCGACCTATGTGGCGCACCTCATCACGGTGTCGAACGGGGTCACCGTCGATACCGCCGGCCAGTTGACCGGCACCAACGCGGTGCCCAAGTGGCGTTCGGCCACCACCCTGATCTTCGAGAAGGGGCCGGCGCTCTTCCGCATCCTCGGCAACTATGTCGGCGGCGGCAACTACGACAACACCTACGGCCCGCTCGACATCAACAAGGATCATTACAAGGGCATCTTCTACGTCGACCTGTCGGTGGAGTATCGGATCAACGAGCATTTCCAGCTCTATGCCAAGGTCGAAAACCTGTTCGACAAAGACCCCCCTCTCCTGGCCGAGAACACCATCGTCCGGGCGGGCGCCGCATCGGCATCGAGCTTCTACGATTTCGTCGGGCGTGATCTCGGCATCGGCGCGCGGATCCGCTGGTGATGGCCGAACAGCAGGAGGGGAGACAGGACATGACCGGGAACCACATGACGCCGAGCCGGCGCGAGATGATGGCGGGCATGGCGACGGCCGGCCTCGCCGCCGGGCTGCCGCTGGCGGGATCGGGCGCCGCGCTAGCCGCGCCGCCACCGGGCAAGGGCTGGGAATGGGGGCCGATGCGCTGGGTGCAGATCTGCGCAACGGAGGATGATCCCGCCCGTTACGACAAGCAGTTCTGGATCGATTTCCTGCGCCGCACGCGGACGCAGGGGGTGTGCCTCAGCGCCGGCGGCGTGACCGCCTTCTATCCGACCAGAGTGCCCTATCATCATCGCAGCCCCTATCTGGGCTCGGGCGACATGTTCGGCGACCTCGCCCATTCCTGCAAGCAGATGGGCATCCGGGTGCTGGGGCGGGTCGATCCGCACGCGATGCGGGCCGATGCGCTGGCCGCCCACCCGGAATGGGTGGCGCGCACCGCCGACGGCCAGCCCAAGCGGCACCCGACCGACCCGGAGCTTTACCTCACCTGCCCCAACGGCCCGGTGACCTTCGAATGGATGCCGCAGATCCTGAAGGAGATCGTCGGCACCTATCCGGTCGACGCGATCTTCGGCAATCGCTGGGCGGGCAGCGCCGGCATCTGCCATTGCGACGTCTGCAAGACGGATTTCAGGCGCGCCAGCGGCTTCGACATCCCGCGCTCGCTCGCCGACCCCCAGGACAAGGTGGTGCGCGCCTATCTCGTCTGGGACGACGAGAAGCGCTACGCCCAGCTCAAGCTGTGGGGCGATACGGTCAGCGCGGTCAATCCGCAGGCCTTCTTCACGCCGGGAAGCTGGGGCCGGCTGGACCCCAAGCGGCTGCGCCAGACGATCCGCTCCATCTATGCCGACAGGCAGGGGCGCAGCGGGCAGAACGCGGCGTGGCTCAACGGGCGGAGCGCCAAGGAAACCTATTGCCTGATGCAGGACCGGCCGATGAGCGGCATCTTCGCGGTGGGCGAGACGTCGACGCCCTATCGCTGGATGGACTCCGTGCAGTCCAACCCGGAGATCAGCGCCTATCTGCACGACGGGCTGGCGCAGGGCTTCCGCCCGTGGATGACCAAGTTCAAGGCGGAGGTGTTCGACAAGCGCTGGGTGCCGGCGGTCGAGAAGGCCTATGTCTGGCACGCGGAGAACGAGGATTATTTCCGCAACACGGAGAATCTGGCCCGCGTCGCCATGCTCCAGTCCGCGCAGACCTCCACTTATTATCGCGAAAGCCACCCGGCCGACACCGGCGGCGCCGGCCCGCAGGACGTCCAGTCCCTGCATTCGGGCGCGGACGATGCGGCGAACGGCTATTATCAGGCGCTGGTCGAAGCCCGCATTCCGTTCAGCTTCGCCGACGAGCGGCAGCTCGAACCCGAATATATCAGCCGCTACAAGGTGCTGGTGCTGGCCAACATCGCCGCGCTCTCCGATCGGCAATGCGCGCAGATCCGCGATTATGTGAACCGCGGCGGCGCGATCGTCGCCACCGACGAGACCTCGCTTTACGACGAATGGGGCAAGCGCCGCGCCAACTTCGCCCTCGCCGACCTGTTCGGCTGCGACTTCGCGGGCAAGGTCGCCCCGCGCGTGCAGAACTCCTACATGACGGTGCGCGGACCCAATCCGATGACGGCCGGGTTCGACGACACGCCGCGCATCATGGCGGGCACGCGCCTCGTCTCGGTCACCCCGCGCGCCGGGCTTGGCAAGCCGGCCCTGACGCTGGTGCCGAGCTATCCCGATCTGCCGATGGAGAATGTCTTCCCCACCGTCGCGCAGACCGACGTGCCGATGGTCTATGCGCGGAGCTTCGGCAAGGGCCGGGTCGTCTATTTCCCGTTCGATCTCGACCGGACCTTCTGGGAATGCGCCAACCAGGATCATTTCGCCCTGCTGCGCAACGCCGTGCTGTGGGCCGCGAACGAACCGCAACCGATGGCCGTCTCCGGCGCCGGCATGGTCGACATCAGTTACTGGCGGCAGGAAAAGTCCGTCGCCGCGCATCTGGTGAACCTCACCAACCCCATGGCGATGAAAGGCTTCATGCGGGAAATCCTGCCCGTCGGCCCCTATGAGGTGACCCTGCAACTGCCGCCCGGCACCAACCCGAAGCGCGTCCGCCTGCTGGAAGCGGGCCGCGATGTCGAAGCGCGGCGCGACGGAGACCGCATCGTCGTGCAAGTGCCACGGCTGGAGATGCATGAGGTCGTCGCCGTCGATTTCGCCTGATTGAAGGATCCAGCATTTATGGAAGACCGTTGCCTTCTGCCCCCGCCGCATCCGCCGGCCTCGGCATGACGGCCCATATCGAGCCGCCCGGCGGCTGGACCGATCGCCGCGCGCGCCTCGCCCTGCGGACGATGCTCGACGCGGCGATCGCGAGCGCCGATCCGGCACGGATTCTGGCCGCGCACCTGCCGCCACCGCCGGAAGGGCGCTGCGTCGTCGTCGGGGCGGGCAAGGCCGCCGCCTCGATGGCGGTCGCCCTCGAGGCCGCCTGGCCCGACGTGCCGCTGTCGGGCGTGGTCGTCACGCCCTACGGCTATGGCATGGCGACCCGGCGCATCGTCGTGCGCGAGGCCGCCCACCCCGTGCCCGACGCCAACAGCGAGGCGGCCGCGCGCGAGATACTGGCCGCCGTCTCCGGCCTGACGCCGGACGATCTGGTGGTGGTGCTGATCTCGGGCGGCGGCTCCTCGGTGATGGCGCTGCCGGCGGAAGGGCTGACGCTGACGGACAAGCAGGCGGTCAACCGCGCGCTGCTGTCCTCCGGCCTCGACATCCGCACGATGAACATCGTCCGCCGCCGCCTCTCCGCGATCAAGGGCGGCAAGCTGGCCGAAGCCGCCGCGCCGGCGCGCGTCCTGACCCTCGGCATCAGCGACATTCCGGGCGACGACGTGGCGGCGATCGCCTCGGGTCCGTCGGTTCCCGATCCCCATGCCGACACCGATCTTGGGGAGGTGGTGCGCGTGCTGGGCGCCGGCCTGCCGGAAGCCGCCGTGCGCCGGCTGCTTCAGCGCCCCACCCGGCCGCCGACGCCGGTGCGGCAGGAATTCCGCCTGATCGGCACGCCCGCCGCCGCGCTGGAAGCCGCCGCCGCCGCCGCGCGGCGGGAAGGGATCACGCCGCTGATCCTGGGCGACGATCTGGAAGGTGAGAGCCGGCAACTGGGCGCCGATCTGGCGGCGATGGCCATGCGGCCCGTCGATCGGCCGACGGTGCTGCTCTCCGGCGGGGAGACCACCGTGACGCTGACCGGCGGGCCGACCGGGCGCGGCGGACGCAACACCGAGTTCATGCTGTCCTTCGCCTGCGCGGTGGATGGTCATCCCGCCATCTGGGCCTTGTCCGCCGACACCGACGGCGAGGATGGCGCGAACGGCGGCGCGGCGGGCGCCGTCACCGCGCCCGACACGCTGGCCCGCGCCCGGACGGCGGGGCTCGATCCTTCCGCCCATCTCGCCGGCCACGACAGCGGCAGCTTCTTCGCAAGGCTCGGCGACCTGCTCGTCACCGGGCCGACGCGCACCAACGTGAACGATTTCCGCGCCATCCTCATTCTGCCCCAGGGAGGCACTTCATGACCCGATTGGCCGCCAATCTCTCCATGCTGTTCACCGACCGGCCCTTTCTGGAGCGCATCGACGCGGCGGCGGCGGCGGGCTTCAGGGCGATCGAGTGCGTCGAGCCCTATGTCGCCCCGGCGGCGGAGGTGGCGGAGCGGCTCCGGCGCCACGGCCTCGCCGCCGCCCTCTTCAACATGCCGCCGGGCGACTGGGCGGCGGGAGACCGGGGCTATGGCGCCGATCCCGCCCGCGTCGACGAGTTCCGCCGCAGCATCGGCGTCGCGCTGGACTATGCCCGCGCGACGGGGTGCAGGACGCTGCACCTGATGGCCGGCAAGATCGCCCCCGGCGCCGATCGCGCGGCCTGCACGCGGACCCTCGTCGACAATATCCGGCTGGCCGCCGACGCGGTGTCGGCGGACGGCATCACGCTGGTGCTGGAGCCGATCAACACCAAGGTCGACATGCCCGGCTATTTCTACGACACCACCGCCGCCGTGCTGGAGATCATCGACGCGGCCGGCCGGCCGAACGTCAGGCTGCTCTACGACATCTACCATATGCAGATCATGGAGGGCGACATCGCCCGCACCATTGAGCGGCTGCTGCCCCGGATCGGCCATATCCAGCTCGCCGACAATCCGGGCCGCAACGAGCCCGGCACCGGCGAGATCAACTATCCCTGGCTGCTCGGGCGGCTGGAGGCGCTGGGCTATGGCGGCTGGATCGGCTGCGAATATAAACCGGCCGGCGACACCGCCTCCGGCCTCGGCTGGGCCAAGCCCTATCTCGCCTGATCGCCAGGAGCAGCGCATATGAAGATCGGATTCATCGGAGTGGGGATCATGGGCCGGCCGATGGCGGGCCATCTCCAGGCCGCGGGCCACGAGCTGCTGCTGGTGCGGCACCGCTCCCCCCTGCCCCCGGAATTGCTGGCGGGCGGCGCCAGGGCGTGCGCCTCCCCGCGCGAGGTGGCGGAGGGCGCCGAGATCGTCATCCTGATGCTGCCCGACACGCCGGACGTCGAGCGCATCCTGTTCGGCGAAGACGGCGTGGCGCAGGGCCTGAGTGCCGGGCGATGCGTGGTGGACATGAGTTCGATCGATCCGATCGCCACCCGCCGCTTCGCCGGGAAGATCGAGGCGCTGGGCTGCGACTATGTCGATGCGCCGGTATCGGGCGGTGAGGTCGGCGCGAAGAATGCCGCGCTCACCATCATGTGCGGCGCCAAGGCCGACGTCTTCGAGCGCGTGCGGCCGCTGTTCGAACGGATGGGGAAGAATATCACCCTCGTCGGCGGGGTGGGCGACGGGCAGGTCGCCAAGGTCGCCAACCAGATCATCGTCGCGCTCAATATCGAGGCGGTGGCCGAGGCGCTCACCTTCGCGTCGAAGGCCGGCGCCGATCCGGCGAGGGTGCGCGAGGCGCTGATGGGCGGCTTCGCCGCGTCGCGCGTGCTGGAGGTGCATGGCGAGCGCATGATCCGGCGCACCTTCGATCCCGGCTTCCGCATCGAGCTGCATCAGAAGGATCTGGGGCTGGCGCTGGGCAGCGCGCGCGCGCTCGGCATGGCGCTTCCCCATACGGCCTCCGCCCAGCAGCTCTTCGGCGCCTGCGTAGCCAGGGGCGGCGGGGGCTGGGATCATTCCGCGATGGTCCGGGCGATCGAGATGCTCGCCGATCATCCGGTCAGCGACGGATGAACCGACGGGGCTATCCCTCGCCGAGCTGCCCCACGAACATCCCGGCGATCACCGTGCCCTCGGCCCGGAAGATCGCCGCGACTTCGGACGGAACCGGCTTGCCCGCGATATCCCGGAAGCACAGATGGGGCAGCCGCAGGACATCCCGCACGCTGCTCGGCACGATCGACACGCCGGTTCCCAGCGACACCTCGATCAAAACCGCCGACATCCGCCCCGGCCGGGCGACGATGATGGGGGTGAACTCTCCCCGCCGCGCGATCTCGTCGGTTCCGGCAAGTTGCTCGGGCACCACGAGAGCTTCGCCGGCCAGTTGGCGCGGCGACGGATTCCGCGCCTGCCGCGCCAGCCGATGATCGGGCGGCAGCGCCAGACAGAAATGATCGTGCAGCACGGTGCGGCTGACCAGCCCCTCGGGCAACGCCATCGGAAGGCGCACGAAGCCGACGTCCACCTCCCCCGTCCGCACCCGTTCCGGCAATTCCTCCATCACCAGCTCGCGGGTATGGACGTCGACATCCGGGTGCGTTCGCCGAAACTGCCGCACCTGCTCCTGTAGCACGCCCGAATAGGCCGCCGAGCCGACATAGCCGATGTCGAGGCGCCCGATCTGCCCCTGCGCGGCGCGGCGCCCGATCGTCTCGGCGCGCTCGAAGCGGGCGATCACCTGCCGCGCCTCGTGCAGGAAGATCGCGCCGGCCTGCGTCAACGCCACCGACCGGCGCGTGCGGACGAGCAGGGGCGTGCCCAATCGCCGCTCGATCTCCTGAATCTGCACCGTGAGGGTCGGCGGGGCGATGTTCAGCCTTTCGGCCGCGCGGGCGAAATGCAGCTCCTCCGCGAGCACCGCGAAATAGCGCAGATGGCGAAGCTCCATCCGTCCCTCCTCTATTAGTTTTTTCCTAACAGAAGCCTCGAAATGCAACAATGACGGGCAAGCCTACGGGAAGGCATGGAGCGTTCATGGACTATCATCGCGATATGCGCCCGACCGCCCGTGCCAGAGCCTCGCGCCCGGAGCTTTTCCTGCTGCTGACCGCGTCGGCGGGCTGCGCGATGACCGTCCTCGACGCCAATATCGTCGCCGTCGTGTTGCCGGGGATCGCGCGCGACCTTGGGGCGAGCTTCGCCGATATCGAATGGGTCGTCAGCGCCTATGTCCTCTGCTTCGCGTCGCTGCTGCTCCCGGCGGGCGCGATCGCGGACCGTTTCGGGCGGCGGCGGGTGTTTCTCCTCGGCATCGCCGGCTTTGCCGCTTCCTCGCTGCTGTGCGGGATCGCGCCGTCGGCACCGCTGCTCTATCTCGCGCGCGCCTTGCAGGGCGGGGCGGCCGCCTTTCTGCTGGCGTCGGCACTGGCGATCATCGCGCACGGCTTCCACGAGGAGGCGGCGCGCAATCGCGCCTGGGCGCTCTGGGGCGCCATCATGGGGCTGACGATGGTGCTCGCGCCGATCACCGGCGGCCTCATCGCCTATCTGCTCGGCTGGCGCTGGGCCTTCTACATCAATGTCCCGATCTGCATCGCGCTGGGCGGGGCGGTGCGGAGATATGTCCCGGAATCGCGGGACGAAGCCGCGCGAAGCCTCGATCCGGGGGGCATCCTTTCGTTCGCGGTGGCGATGTTCGCGCTGACCTGGGGCCTCATCAGCGGGCCGGCGCATGGCTGGGGCTCCGCGCGATGCCTTGCCGGCCTGATCGGCGGGGCCGTCGCATTGGCCGCGTTCATCGCGATCGAGCGCGCCCAGGATCGGCCGATGCTCGACCTGAGGCTGTTCGCCAATCGCCGCCTGATCGGGGCGGTATGGGCGATGTTCGCCTATGCGGCGTGCGCGCAGGTCATGGCCACGCTGCTTCCGCCCTTCCTCCAGAACGGCCTGGGGCTGACGGCGATCAGGGCCGGCTTCGCGATGTCGCCCTTCGCCTTCGCGATGCTGATCTTCCCCCAGATCGGCCGCCTGCTGAGCCGAAGCATGACGTCGGCGGGCATCCTCGCAACCGGTCTCGCCCTCACCGGGCTGGGCAACGCGCTGACGGCGTGGGGGGCCTTATCGGGAAGCTGGCCGCTCATCCTCACGGGCATGGCGGTGCTGGGCAGCGGCGGCGGCCTGCTCAACGGCGAAACCCAGAAGGCCATCATGAACAACCTCCCGCGCGACCGGGCGGGGATGGCGTCGGGCATCAGCACGACGGCGCGCTTCTCGGGCATCCTGCTCGGTTTTGCCCTGCTGAGCAGCGTCCTGGCCTCCGCCGCCCGTTCGGCGATCCAGACAGGCTCCGCCGCCCCGGCATCGCTGCGCGATCTGGCCGATGCGGTGGTCGCGGGCAATGTCGACGCCCTCGTCTCGGGGCTATCGGCCCCCGCCGCCCAGGCCGCGCTCGCGACGGCGCACCGGGCTTATTCATGGGGATTTTCGATCGCCCTGGCCTCCGCCGCGGCGATGGCCTGGCTTTCGTCCCTGTGCGTGTTCGCACTGATCGCCGGCCGCCGCCGATCGCCGTAACCGATCGGCGGGGATCAGATGCGGGAGCGGGAGCGTCGGCCGGCGGCTCCCATCGAGGGCGCCATCTGGCTGGGGCGGCAGGATTCGGACCCCACAGCGCACACCACATAAGATACTGATATAACGCAATAATTTTCCAGTTTGGATCAATGTTGCACCAGACTCTCGCTACCGGCGCAAACGACGCGGGGAACGACTCGCGGGTAGGCATCGCCGCGAGAACGCGGGCACCATAAGCCCGTCCTTTGACGCGCACTGGATCACATGCCAGATTGGCTGTCCGCATCGTAACGCTGGCCGATCTTGGCCGATTTCCGGCGGTCCGTTTTCGGCAAACTCTGGCCGTCTGGCGACCGGCCGGTCTCGGGGCGGCAACACAAGGAAGTGGACGTTCGCTCGCGACCCGCCCGGTGCAAACGAGGCCGGTCTGCCGCCGACGCCTCTCGACCAGAGCCGGTCGTTCAGCCTAGCATCCATGATCGTCCGCTTCTGACAGAAGCTGCCGATGGGTTGTTCCGATGCGGTTCGTCAAAGAGGCGCCTTAATCGCTGTCGATCAACAGGTTCGCGTGCTCCAAAAAGCCAAGGTTCGTCGAATACTGTCAGTCCCGTTACGCATCAGTCGCGCCAATCAAATTTCGATGACCAGTCTGATCGGATCGAGCTGATGGTTCGGGCGGCCGGCTTGCGACAACCGTCAGGCAGACGCGAAAGATCTGCCTCCACCTTCTCAATATAGCCCTCGCCGCCATACGACTTGGCGGTCCGGCGGAGGATCTTTCCAAGGTCATTGCATCGACATGCGGTAAGAGCCAGATCACCTGGTGCCCAAGAAGACGACAAGAACGCGGACACCAACTCCTGCCTTGCCGCTTTGCAACGATCCCAGTCGAAGAACGGAATGAACTTCAGCAGATCGGGGACGTCATCCTTGTTGGCTAGCTCACGATATATCAGCGGGAAGGTGGCGGCGACCATCATCGACACAGGATCCTTCACCTGTCTCATCAGCATGGGAAGGAGGTGACCGGCCGCCGCGAGTGCAGCGCGCGGCGCAGCCTTCTCGGCTTCAAACAGCAGATTCGCGCATGCCTCCGCAGCGGCCACGTCCAGATCGAACGTCCGCCTCTCGCGCAGGATCTGGCCCACCTCTCCCATCGCCCAGACCACGCGAAGGCGCGCAGGCTGGGGCGCCTTCCGGAAAGCCACAATGTTCCTACCGGCCAGCGAGGGGCGAATGCCTGATGCAAGGCCAGCGCGTGCGACCCATGCGCCATCCAGCCCTTCGCCGAGGCCACCGAGCATCGCGACGAGAAACGCCGTCTCGTCGCCCGGGAAGTGCGCGCCCAAGCAGCGTTGAAGCGCACGGCGCGCTATCCTGGACCTGTCGTCACCCTTCGTACGAGCGAAGACGGTCGTCACGATCCGCACGAATACGTCGAGCGGCACCGCGTCGATGAAGATCATGCGTTGCAGGAGATCCGGCGCAGCCCGCTCCGCGATGGACACGGCATCAACGGCTATGCCGGGATCACCGAGCATTGCGCCGAGCTGGCGGTCGTCCGCCCGTTGCAGCAACCCCGCGAACATGGTGTCGCGGAGATCATCAGGCAGATGCGCCTCGCGCAGCAGCCACCTCGCATCCCCCAACGCCGGATCCAACGCCTGCGCCAGAAGGGAATTCCGGCGATCCGTGGCGGGCATCTCGCTGAGCGCCATGAGGACAGCATCCTTGACCCCGATCTCGCGGGCGCGCCGGATGCAGAGATTCGCAAGTCCGGACGCCTCGAAGTCGTTCACGCTGCCGAGATTCCTTATCTCCGCTGCTAGCTCCCCTCCATCGAGCTTCTTCAGAAGAGGGCCGGCAGCGGGAAGCTGCCAGTCCCACACTAGCAGTGGCAGCAGTTCGTCGCCGACCGCGGCGGCGAGATGCGGTTCGAGATCCGGAACAATCTCGCCGACGCGTTCCACAAGTAAGGGATCGTTCGCCACTCCCTCGGCCAGCCGCGTACTCTCCGACAGCAACCTCCCGAACACCTCAGGTCGGGCGGATAGCAATGCGCGCTCGGCACGGTCGCCGAAGGCGTGGCCTATGCCGTCGGCGATGATGGGGGACAGTCCAGTGATGACGCCGCGGTCGTCGGGTTGGGAGAGCAATGCGATCGCCCCTTCGGGTGCACGTCCGGCAAGCTGCCCCACAGCCGTTCCCACCGCGTCAACGCCATGCGGCATGGAACGGCCGTGCATCTTCCGCGCAATCGCGCCCAGGAAGGCCCAGGCCTCGTTCTCGGGAAGGATCGACGGGGCCCTCAGCACGGCATCGACGAGCGAAGGTTCCAGCATACGGACAGCAAGCGCGTCGCGAACCTTGCCCGAGTTGGCGATGTCGAGAAGCCCCAGTGCAGCCGTCGGCGTGCCGCTCAACTTACCGAGAAGCTCGTCCCACAGCAGGGCGATCCTCAAGGCCGCCGCGCTGTCGACATCCTCGCTGTCGCCCCCGACAAGCCCAACCTCCTTCGAGGTCAGCAGGCGCGGATGAGGATCATCGAAGACACGGCCGACGATCGAGCCGGTCCATCGATGCCGCGCCGATTGGGATAGGCGCCCGTCGATCCGCCGGCCACTCCAATCGGAGAACTTCGCCTTCGCGTCCTTCGGTGCGAAGACGAGATTGAAATCCCTACCGGCGACCTTCCGCGGCGAGAGCGCGAACGTGGATACCGCAAACCGCCGGCGCATTGACGGCCATAGCGCGGTCATCAACCGGACGGCGATGAGTTCCGGCATCGGGGCATCGAACAGGACGACGGGCTGCGAGTCCTCGAGGAACAGTGCTTCGAGAAGTTCGCTTCCCTTGAAGTCCGGCGCGGGCGGCAGGGCCTCGGCTGAAGGATTCTCTAGGGAGACGCTGGTGGCATCCCCATCCTCGGGCGGGCGATCCAGCTCCAGCAGCGCGATGAAGGCAGAAACGCCGTCGGTCGCCGCCCAGTCGGCCATGGGGATGATCAGGCTGATCGTTCGGACGCAGCCCGCCCGGGTGACGGTGAGATCCTGCCATGATCGGGCAAGGACGTAGTGGGTCCCGCTCGGGAGCGGATAGCCCGTTAGATACGGATCGAACCTCTCACGCGGACGCAATGGCCCCGCAACGTCGGAGAGACGGTCGATCGCCGCCTGATCCTCCTTCGGCAGTCGCACCGATCCAGCCAGGAGCTGATGCCCCTTGCGATATCCATGAACCTGGCGCTCGATGACCGTCACACTAGGCGCCGATCACCCAGGCGATCGGCAGCGTGAGGTCACCATCGCGCTCCCACTTCCCCTCGGAATTCTGCACGGCCACCCAGCCGCGACCGTCCAGTCCACCCTCCTGCACCGCATCGCGGCAGTCGGCATCGACCTTCAGATCACCTCCTACGACGCTCAGGCCGAACACGCGGAGATCGAGCCGCTCGATGTCGTCCAGCCTTCCGGCGAGAAGGGGATACTCATGCTCGAGATACGCCTTTGGCCCCTTCGCGAACTTTCCGACGTCGACCATGTCCCAAGCGCTCACCACGATCGACACCCGGGGACGGCCGCCATTCGGGCGATCGACCAGCGATACTTCGAGGAAGCGCAGCAGTTCGCAGAGCATGACCTGCGTCGCTAGGCCCGGATCCTCGCCGTTCCCCAGCTTCGCCATCATCTTCTTCGAGCTCACCCAGTCCAGAGGCCTGACATCCTGATCGGACCCGACCCGGACGAATAGAAGCGCGCCGTCGGCTCGGCGCAGTTCGTCCATCCAGTCGGATGAGATTTCCGAATCCTTGACGGCGTTCAGCCACAGTTCGCCGGAGATATCGGGAATGACGATCGCCGTCTGTGCACCGCCTTCCTCTTCCGAGACGATCACTTCGAAATCCCGACGAGCGTCTGCGTGCTCAGATCGAGGAGCAAAGTTCCCGGAGTTGAGATGATCCGTCACCTCCAGCACGAAGGTAATGTCGTCCGGCTGCTGGGCGATCTGAAGGCGCCCCTGCTTCGTGTCTAGCGCAGGCCACACCCGTCCGACGTAATTGGTCTTCCCGGAATCGGGACCGCCGAGAAGCACCACCGAACGGGTCATCGATCCCTCCTGTAGCCCACGAACGACCGAACGCCGTCGCGCAATGGACTGGTCGGCCAGAAGTCCGGGATCGGCCGCGTCACGCCCACGGTCTCGCCGATGAGATCGGCAATCCCGAACCCGGCCTTCACCTCCGCATGGTCGGAGAACGGCGCTACCTGCAGGATGCTTGCCTCGACTCCGCGACGATCGAGTTCGGCGGCCAGCCGACTGGAGGCCGCCTCGACAAGCTCGCCGTCGTCGCGATGGGTGATGACGACCACGACGCGGGGCGGCCGGCCGTCGAATAAGGTCTTCAACCTTTCCGCTAGCTGCCCGACACGCGAGATCAGCGCCTGCCGCCGCTCCTTGTCGGTAAGGGCGCGACCATCGAGTACCACCCAGATCGCCTCGGCCGCCTTCATGAATTCGAGGCGATCCGACTGTGCGCTCGCCACGAGCTTGGTGGTCCATTCGCCAGGCAGATCGGGAAGCGCCAGATCGACGCGACGGCCGTCCGACTTGCGCACGAGGCGCAGGTGGAGGAAGCCCGGCCGGCGATCGTCCGACATCTCGGTGTGGACGGTCATCTGGTCCGGTGGGTTGCCGGCGTTCCAATCGCGGGCGCCGCGGGCGATGTCCTCGAAGCCCATTAGACTGCGGCTGTCGGCGAATGCCCAGCCTTCCAGCATGGCGTTCGAGACGAGCAGATAGATGCTCGCCAGACACGCAGTCTTGCCTGAATCCGGATCTCCCAGAATTCCCACAACGGTCACATAGCGCGAAGCCATCATGCCGGAGATGACCTCGGGGCCGAGCGTGTGACTTGATGGAAAGGAGGCGCTGCCCGTTGGGCGCTGCAGCACCGGCGCGCCTATACCGCCGGCGCCACCAGCCGCGTCGGCGTCACCGCCGCCGGCATTGGCCGCTACCGCCGTGCGATGCTCGCAGGTTGCGGGATCCTGCTCGAGAGCGCACACGCCGGTCTCGCCAACGGTGCACCCCTCGAAGTTGCAGCCCGAACTCACTGCTTGATGATCCCCGTGGCCATGTTCCGCGATAGCGCACCCTCGAGAAGCGCGCGCGCTCCCCAGGTCGAGACCTTCCGCTTGATCTCGGACCCGACGACGTCGGCATTGCCAGTCACGATGGCGTTGAGAAGCGGGAAAACGGTCGGATGGGCCGTCACGTTGCCAGCGGCGTGGACGCCTGCTGCGAGTAGCGCACGATCAACGCTTATCTGCGCGAGCAGCTCGGGCAGATCGAATTCGGGATCGACGTCGACGGTGCGCAGGACGAGGTCGCGATGCACCTCGGCGGGCAGCCGCCGCAGATGGTTCGACGCCTCGATGCCCGAACCGACCAGTCTCACGGTCTCGGAGAGCGTCGATAGGGGGCGATCCAGTAGGCGGCTCCGGCTGAGCTGCGACCACCAGAGAAAGTCCAGCTCCTCCCGGTCGAGGGCGGAGTTCCGCCGAAGGGCCTCGATCGCGTCGAGCGCCGCTTTCTTGAAGTTGGTCGTGACCTTGTCCTCCTCCCCGATCGTGACGACCAGTTCGACGGGATCGGGCACGGCGTCGCGCTGACGCGCTCGCTCGGCGCTATCGAGGCTGCGCCGCTGCGCCCGGTCCATGACCTCGCGCCTTAGGGTCTCGCGCTTACCGTCCCCCAACGCCGGCTGGAACGCGAGCGCCGACCAAAGTGCGTTCGAATAGACGTCCAAAATCGTCCAGCCGTGATTCGCCGGATCGGGAGCGAGCATCGCAACCGCAGCCATGCCGGCGCAAACGCCCACTTCGAGCGGACGATCCTCGTAGAGGAACGCCGACGCGTGCTTCTGGATGGCGCCCTGCACCTCGGTGCCAAATTCGGCGGTGGGGTTTCCGTCGCCGCCGAGCGACACCGCGATCGCCGCCGCCTTGGAGACGATCGAACCGACGTCCTTCACCTTGCCCCAGGTCTTGGCGAGGTCGGCCACCGCGAGGCGTCGGGAATCCACGTCATCGTTCGACGGGGTTAGGCCCGTGATACGCAGGTGCACCGGAATGTTGTCAGTCACGCTCCCCGTCCTTCCGTTCTGAGATCATCTTCTCGATCATCGCCGTGACGTCTGGAAGACGCCCTGCGCCGGCTAGCCAATCGAACAGCCTGCGCTCCACACCCTGTGTCATCCGCTCATCGAAGTCCGAGGGGATCGCGTCCAGTTCGACCAGGATGTGGAGTCGCTCGCTCTCCACGAGATCACGGAAGAAGCGCAGCAGGGCGAGCTCATAGCCTTCGGCAGCGGGCGGCATCGTCGGCGTCTCCCCCAGTCCCGCGCCAGCGGTCTCCGCAGGCACCTCCTCGACGATGGGTTCGGTACCACCGGCATCCTCAGCGGCGCCGTTCCCTTGGCCATCCGAGGTCACGGGGCCGAGCTTCCTGAAGTTGGGCGAACCGAGCGAGAAGCGCGGGTCCTTGCCGCCGAGGCGCTCCTTGTCGGCCTCGAAGCACTTCCCCGTCCGGTTCCAGGCCCGCGGATGCATCGTCACCGCTAGCGCGTCGTTCGCCGCGTCCCAGTCGAATTCTATGATGTTGTATGTGTAGGTGTATTCGTCGTTCGAGCGATAGGGTACGGCGGCGCCGGCGGCGAGCATCAGCACGTCGCAGCCATCCGCGACGGGTTCGACATGCACCTTCGGATTGTGCTCGTGGCCCGAGATGAAAACGCGCGCCCTGGCATGCACATACTCCCGCACATCGGCGGCATCCTTGCACCAGTGGAGCGGATGGTGGACGAGCACGACGTTCTCCTCTCCCGTCTTCCTCGGAATCGTGAACTGTCGCGAGCCGATCATTAGCTCGGGGTGCTCCTCCTTCTCATCGCCCGTGCACAGCAGGGATGAGTTCAGCCGCACGAACCTGATCCATCGGTCCGGCCCGACCTCGATGCGCAGATTGGTCGCGAACCTCGCCTCCTCGTCGAGCACGCACCGGTAGCCGAAGCTGAAGCGGCCGTAGTCCTCGAAGCGGGCGAGCAGCGTCGCGCGGTCGCTCGGATTGGCGAGGACCTTCTCATATTCCGCCTGGCCGCCCGCGCGGATGTAGTCGAGCAGCGCGGAGCCGCCGACGGACAGCTTCTTGCGATCGAGATCATGGTTGCCCGGCACCATCTGCACACGGTGGATCGGGCACCCGATCCTCCCGGCTAGCTTGTCGAGCCACCTGCTCGCATCCTCATATTCCTGCCAGGTGCCGCTCTGGGCGATATCGCCGGTCACGAGGATACCTTGTGCCACGCCCGCAGGAAGGCCGGCCACCACATCGGCGGCGTCCTCAATCAACTGCAGCTTCACATCATTGTGAATGTGGATCGAGTGATCACGCTCCTGTCCAAAGTGAATGTCCGAAACATGGACGAAAACCGCCGGCATCAATCCCCCATTCCTCAGCGTCAGCTCCGCAACCAATATAGTTACGCACCCACTTCGTTTCTATCGCCTTATCCGCTGTAAGTCGTTGCCACGCGCCTCCCAACCCTCGGCGGAAGGGCGACCGTCAAGGCCGCGCTTACAAACGCGCGAGACCCTACCCATATGTGGCGCAACGCGTCGCGATAGGGTGTCGACGGGTAGCCAGCCGGAAGGTCGCAGGAAAATGGAGCAGCGGACATGGCGAGCGGCGACCATGAACGACGTCAACCGCGGCGACAGGCCCATCGCCTCTTGGAGCTTCCGAATTACCTACGCTCCGGGTAGCCGACGGGGAGTCGTGCGCACGAAGCCCGACCTCACCATGCACTTCCTCGACATCTGCGCGCTCGACGTTACCAAGCGGACTAAAGCCCAGATCGCGGCCGATCCGCGTAAGGCGGCCATGGCCGAAAGGCTGGAAGTGCTAGACATCTCAACGAACCGGATCTCCTGTCTCCTGGCGCTGATGGAAAAGACGAGCGACACGCGGAGCACCCGGACCGACGAGGACCTCAAGGTCCAGATCTTAGGCGACATCCAGCACGCGCGGTCCTTCTTCAACCACGCGGAAGTGGTTGAGCGCGACGAGTATGTGGAGGACTACATCACCGAGTTGAGGCGGATTGCAGTCGAGCTCGGGCGTCCCGCCTACCTCGCGTTCTTGCGTGCCGTCAACGATGGTGATTTCGGCATGCATCAGCCGATCCCGAAGCCGAAGCGCTTCAAGGTCGCCGCGACGCTGGTCGAGATGGCCGACGACCTGGAGGTCAGCCGCCAGCACCCCGTGCTGGTCGTCACGCTCGCGTGCCTTTACGGCAACGCGTCGGCCAGGGGCGTCCTTAAGTTCAGGCCGGACCCCGCTGCCTTCGACGCCGAGAACGCGCTGGCGGACGTGATGGCGATCCGTCGGCTCATGGACCGGCAGCTTGAGTTCGAGAGGGACTACCATCTCGGCCTCACATCCATCCGACATGCCGCCTACGTCACCGACGACGACGGGCTGGCGCTGGTCATGTCACGCTTCCACGGCACGACCCTGAGCACGCGCGACGCCGGTGACCATCAAGAGGTGCTGGTGAGAGGCAAGGTCGACTTCGCCGACCTGCTGACCGAGATTAGCCACGAGCCGGGTCCGCTTACCGACCTGTCGAATTCGGCGTCCGCGGGACCGAGCGAATACGACCGCCTTTGCGCCCTGATATTCGGACAGCAGCCCGGCGGCGGAGATCCGGCCAGCGCAACGACTTGAAGAAGGCTCGAACGTCCTCGGCGAGCAGCAGCCGCGCCAATTGCCAACCACACATGGGGCGGACGTCGTCAGCAATACTGACCATCTCGCACGACGGTTTCCAAATTTGATGGGGTGCGCGTCCGGCCGTCTGCCATGCGCCTCATCCCCATTCTCTCAAACCGCGTGGGCGCGTGTCCCTATCATTCGGTAGCGCATGGCTGCGGCCAACCGCTGAACGTCAGTTTCTGACAAGAGCAGGCGTTTAAGCTGTGGCATGGGAACGACGGGTCTGTCCCCATGTCGGGCATCAGCCCAAGCACACACGCCAGATGAACCAACGGCGGGTTTCAGGAATGGTAGGAGGCCATCGCAATGGCTGAGTTTGTGAAGGATATCGGGTGCCGGCAGGCATACGATATCCTCTAATGCAGGAAGCCGCGGCCACACGCGGTGAGCTATGGGGAAAGCGGTTTTCGGTGGGCGCTGGGGGCGCTGTCGCCTCCGCC
>Ga0153956_1000239_pt1 | contig 67619 bp, 62 predicted proteins | sample TSFL040MetaG_FD_104704 | JGI IMG/M metagenome (GOLD analysis project Ga0153956, IMG submission 104704) | Attine ant fungus gardens microbial communities from Florida, USA - TSFL040 MetaG | ecosystem: Host-associated > Fungi > Mycelium > Unclassified | place: USA: Florida, Wekiwa Springs...
CGACCCCGAATGTCTCGGTGAACTTCGTTGTCAGTGACATGTGGACTCCTTAGCTGTGCTCAATGCTCTTCGCGCAAGCGCTCATCGCGGGGCCATCCGGATCGCACCGTCGAGGCGGATGACCTCGCCGTTGAGCATCGGGTTGTTGATGATGTGCTCGGCCAATGCGCCGTACTCGTCGGGGTCACCGAGCCGCGACGGGTGAGGCACCTGCGCACCCAGCGACTTCTGCGCCTCCTCGGGCAGCGAGCCCAGCAGCGGCGTCTTGAACAGACCCGGCGCGATGGTGCAGACCCGGATCAGGTCCCGCGACAGGTCACGGGCGATCGGCAGCGTCATCCCGACCACGCCGCCCTTGGACGCCGAGTAGGCGGCCTGCCCGATCTGGCCCTCGAACGCCGCCACCGAGGCGGTATTGATGATCACGCCACGCTCGCCGTTGATCGGCTCGGTCTTGGCGATCCGCTCGGCCGAGAGCCGCAGCACGTTGAACGTGCCGATCAGGTTGACCTGGATGATCTTGGTGAAGGCATCCAGCGGGAAGGCGCCGTCCTTGCTCAGCGTCTTGATCGCGTTGCCGATACCGGCGCAGTTGACGTTGATGCGCACGGGGCCAAGAGATTCCGCGACGTCCAGGGCCGCACCGACGGCCTCGGGGTCGGCCACGTTGGCCTCCACGAAGCGCGCCCGGTCACCGAGCTCGGCGACCACGTCCTCGCCCTTGAGGTCGATCACCACGACCTGGCCGCCCGCGTCCAGCAGGCGCTTGGCCGTCGCCAACCCCAACCCGGAAGCACCGCCGGTGACAACGGCTACCGCGTCCTTGATCTGCACTCTCTTGGCCCCTCTCAGTCCCAACCGTCTGGTTGGTCGGGACTATACCCAGTCACTCAGGATGGAGTCGTTGTCGGCTCCCAGAACGGCAGGCGGGGTCGGGACCTCGGGAACGCTGCGGGAGAACCGCGGCGCCGGCATCGGCTGCAAGTAACCGTCGACGTCGTAGAAGGTGTCGCGCTCGGTGATGTGCGAGTCGGCCTGCACCTCGTTGAAGGCCAACACCGGTGCCACGCAGGCATCGGAGGTGGCGAACACCTTGGCCCAGTGGTCACGGTCGTGGGCGGCGAACGCCTTGGAGAACACCTCGCGCAGCTCCGGCCAGCGGGCGGTGTCGTTCTGCGCCGGCAACTCGGCGGGGTCCAGCTCCAGCTTGGCCAGCAGTTCGGCGTAGAACTGCGGCTCGATCGAGCCGACCGACACATATTTCCCGTCGGCACATTCGTAGGTGTCGTAGTAGGGCGCACCGGTGTCGAGCATGTTGACACCACGCTCGTCACTCCACAGCCCCTGCGCGCGGAAGCTCCACATCATCGCCGAGAGCACGCTGGCCCCGTCGACCATCGCCGCATCGATCACCTGGCCCTTGCCGGACCGCTGCAGCTCCCACAGCGCGGCCAGGATGCCGACCAGCAGGAACATCGATCCGCCGCCGAAGTCACCGGTCAGGTTCAGCGGCGGTACGGGGCGCTCGCCCTTGCGCCCGACGGAGTGCAACAGCCCGTTCAGCGAGATGTAGTTGATGTCGTGGCCGGCCTGCTGAGCGCGGGGGCCGGTCTGTCCCCAGCCGGTCATCCGGCCGTAGATCAGCCGCTCGTTGACCTTGGCGCAGTCCTCCGGGCCGAGGCCGAGCCGCTCGGTGACGCCGGGACGGAAGCCCTCGATCAGCACATCGGCCTTGGCCACCAGCGCCAGCACCAGGTCGCGGCCTTCGGGCGACTTCAGGTCGGCGGTCACCGAGCGCCGGTTGCGCAGCATGGTGTCCTTGCTGGCCCCGCCACCGAATTTCGGGGGCCGCTCGACGCGGACCACATCGGCGCCCAGGTCGCCGAGGATCATCGCTGCGTGCGGACCCGGTCCGATCCCGGCCAGTTCGATGACCCGCAGCCCCGCCAGTGGTCCCGCCATATCTGCCTCCTCGTCGTATGCCTGTGTGATCTGCATCCTAAGGTGAGGGCCATGACTGCAATCGACTCCGGCATCGACACCCTGGCCCCGGTGGCGGGCGTGTCCGTCACCCTGACCGACGGGGTGCTCTCGGTGACCATCGACCGACCCGACAGCCTCAACTCGGTGACCACGTCGGTGCTGGCCGGCATCGCCGATGCCATGGAGGCCGCCGGTCGCGACCCGCGCGTCCGTGCGGTGCGGTTCGGCGGGGCGGGGCGCGGGTTCTGCTCCGGTGCCGGGATCAGCGCCGAGGATACGACCGATGAACTGGCGACGGAGATCATCGTCGAGGCCAATCGCGCGATCCGGGCGATCGTCGCGTTGCCGCGGCCGGTGGTGGCCGTAGTGCAGGGCCCGGCGGCCGGTATCGGCGTGTCACTGGCCCTGGCCTGCGATCTGATCGTGGCCTCGGACAAGGCCTTTTTCCTGTTGGCATTCACCAAGATTGGGTTGATGCCCGATGGTGGCGCGTCGGCATTGGTTGCCGCGGCCGTGGGCCGGACCCGCGCCATGCGGCTGGCGCTGCTGGCCGAACGACTGCCGGCCGCCGACGCTCTGGACTGGGGGCTGATCAGCGCGGTGTACCCGGCCGAGGAGTTCGACGCCGAGGTGGACAAGCTGCTGGCCGGCTTGCTGGCCGGCCCTGCCGCGGCGTTCGCCAAGACCAAGCACGCCATCAACACCGCGACCCTGACCGAGCTGGATACCACCCTAGACCGCGAATACGTCGGGCAGTCAATCCTGTTGAACGCCCACGACTTCCGCGAAGGCGCCCGCGCGTTTCAGCAGCGCCGCTCCCCCAATTTCACCGACTCCTGAGGTCGGGGCGCTTACATCCCGAAGATCGGGGGCAGCGCCAGCACCATCATCAGCCCCCAGACCAGGTGGGTCAGCACCGGAGCCAGCACCCCACCGGTAGCCCGGCGCTCGAGGGCGCAGACGGTACCGAGCACCAGTGCGGCCACCCCCACCATGAGGTTGCCCGCGGCCATCATCGCCGCGACGTAGAGCAGGGTGGAGAACAGCAGCGGGGAGCGGCGGCCGAACGCGCTGAACAGTGCGCCGCGGAAGAACAGCTCCTCGGCGATCGCGTTGACGAGGGCGATCAGCACCACCAGCCGCCAGGAGACTTCGGTGGTGTAGGCCAAGATCGCGACCACCTGATCGGCCAGCGGCGGAATGTCTTGTACGGCAAGCCCGCCCAGCAGGAACACCCCGCCCAGTACCAGGCCCACGCCGGTGCCGGTGAAAACCGGCCGCTCATTGCGTCCGCGGAACCGCAACACCCCCAGGTGCAGCGGTCCGGCCACCACCGCCCCCACCGTCCAGACCGCGGCCAAGACCAGCGACAGCCAGTAGAACGACGCGTCTCCTGGAAGCTTGCTGTGCATGGCGACCAGCACCGCCGCACCGATCACCACGACCACTCCGACGACGGCGCGACGGCGCTGCACCACTGCCCGTGGCTCGTGATAGGGCAGGGCGACCCTGGTCATGATGTCGGTGATCTCACGCAGCAGGCCGGGGCGGGTTGGACTGATCTGGGTCATAGGACGACGTCCCCTCAGCGGCGGGTTGAGCAACGTCCCTAAAACGTAGCGGCGAAACCGCGGCCGGTGGCCCGAATGCGCTAGTTCGCCCGATGGACTTCGATCAGTCGGCGGTACGCCGCGGCATTGTGCCGATTGTTGCGGACCTCGGCCTCGCTCAGCTCGCGACGCACCCGGCCCGGCACCCCCGACACCAGTGACCGCGGCGGCACCACCATCCCCTGCGGGATGACGGCACCGGCCGCGACCAGCGAGCCCGCCCCTACGACGGCACCATTGAGGACGATCGCGCCCATACCGATCAGGCAGTCGTCCTCAATGGTGCAGCCGTGTAGCACCGCGTTGTGCCCGACGCTGACGTGCGCCCCCACTCGACAGGGGAACTCCTTGTCGACGTGGACGGTCACGCCGTCCTGGATGTTGGTGTCGATGCCGATCTCGATCGGCTCGACCTCGGCGCGCAGCGTCGCCGAGTACCAGACGCTGGCCCGGGCCGCCAGGCTGACCTGGCCGATCAGGCTGGCATTGGGCGCCACCCAGGCCTCCGGGTGGAGCTGCGGGGCGCGCCCGCGGATGGAGATGAGAAGCGGCTCGGGCACGCCGCTCAACGCGCCTTCCACACTGGTGCGCGCTTCTCGGCGAACGCCCGGGGTCCCTCCTTGGCGTCCTCGGACCGCAGCACAGCGGAGAATTCCCGGCCGGTACGAGCCCAACCGTCCACTTCGCCGGGGATGGCGCCGTCATCGACGCCGTAGGCGATCCGCTTGCTGGCCCGCACCGACAGCGGCGCGTTGCCGGTGATCCGTTCGGCCAGATCGAGTGCTGCCTCCAGTGCCCCGCCGTCCTCGACCACCCGGTTGACCAGTCCCCAGCGGGCCGCGTCGGCCGCCGAGATGGGCTCCCCGGTGTAGAGCAGTTCCAGGGCAATCTTGCGGGGCAACTGGTCGACGATGCGGAACACTCCGCCGGCACCGGCGATCAAGCCACGTTTGACCTCGGGCAACCCGAACTGGGCGCGCTGCTCGGCGATCACCAGGTCGCTGGCCAGCGCGATCTCGGTGCCGCCGCCCAGCGCTGTGCCGTTGACCGCCGCGATGACGGGCTTGTCGATGAAGTGCTGCACGAAGCCGGCGAAACCCCACTCCGGGTGCTCCGGGTGGTAGATGTTCTCCCGGTTGGCGATCGCCTTGAGGTCGGCTCCGGCACTGAACGACTTGTCGCCGGCGCCGGTGAGCACTACCGCGCGCACCTCGTCGTCGTCTTGAGCCTGCGCCAAGGCGTCGCCGATGCCGGCACTGACGGCGCCGTTGATCGCGTTACGGGCGTCGGGCCGGTTGATCGTGATCAGCAGGACATTCCCACGCCGCTCTACCAGAACGGCCCCTTCACTCACAGCAGCTCCAGGATGGTGGCGTTGGCCTGGCCGCCGCCTTCGCACATGGTCTGCAGTCCGTAGCGAATCCCGTTGGCGCGCATGTGGTAGAGCATGGTGGTCATGATCCGGGCGCCGGAGCCGCCGAGCGGGTGGCCCAGCGCGATCGCCCCGCCGTTGGGGTTGAGCTTCTTCGGGTCGGCACCGATCTCGGCCAGCCAGGCCATCGGCACCGGGGCGAACGCCTCGTTGACCTCGAACACGCCGATGTCGTCGACACTCAGGCCCGAGCGCTGCAGCGCCTTCTGGGTCGCCGGGATCGGGCCGGACAGCATCATCACCGGGTCAGAGCCGGCCAGCGTCGCGGTGTGCACCCGCGCCAGCGGGGTCAGGCCCAGTTCACGTGCCTTAGCCGCCGACATGAACAGCAGCGCCGCCGAGCCGTCGGAGATCTGGCTGGAGTTACCGGCGTGGATCACGCCGTCCTCTTTGAAGGCGGGCTTGAGCTGGGCCATCTTCTCCAGCGTAGTACCGCGGCGGATGCCCTCGTCCTCGCTGACGACGTTGCCTTCGGAGTCGGTGATCGAGACGATCTCGTCCTTGAAGGCGCCGGCGTCCTGTGCGGCACCGGCCTTTTCGTGCGACGCCAGCGCGAACTCGTCGAGCGCGGTACGGCTCAACCCCCACTGGGTGGCCATCATCTCGGCACCGATGCCCTGGTTCGGGGTCTGGCTGTAGCGCGCCTTGAAGGAATCCCCGTACGGCCGGCCGCCGTTGGCCAGCGAGGAACCCATCGGGGTACGCGACATCGACTCGACGCCACCGGCGACCACGACGTCGTAGTGTCCGGCGATCACACCGGCGGCGGCGAAGTGCACCGACTGCTGGCTGGATCCACACTGGCGGTCCACGGTCACCGCGGGCACGCTCTCCGGCCATCCCGCACTCAGCACCGCCGTGCGGCCGATGTCCAGGGCCTGCTCACCGGCCTGCATGACACAACCCCAGATCACGTCGTCGACCAGCGCCGGGTCCACGCCGGCCCGGTTGACCAGCCCGTTGAGCACCTGGGCGGACAGCTCGGCCGGGTGTACCCCGGACAGTCCGCCGTTGCGCTTGCCGATCGGCGCGCGCACCGCTTCGACGATGACGGCTTCAGCCATGGGTGCTCCTTAATTCGTTTCAGTTCGTTCGGGGTCTTGTTGCCTCGATTGTCGACGGGCGCGCTCGGCCGGCGTCAACGGGGGTCACTCCAGGCTTCCGCGTACCGTCGCATCCATGGCACGCATCGTGATCATCGGCGGCCACGGCAAGGTCGCCCTGCTGCTCGCCCGCATCCTCGCCCACCGCGGCGACCAGGTCAGTTCGGTGTTCCGCAACCCCGACCACGCCGAGGAGGTCGCGGTCACCGGCGCGCTACCGGTGGTGGCCGACATCGAGCAGCTCGACACCGACGGCCTGGCCCGGCTGGTGGCCGGCCACGACGCGGTGGTGTTCTCCGCCGGCGCACACCTGCGCGCCACCGGCCTGGACTGGACGGTACTAGGCCCCAGCCGGCTCACTCTCGAGCCTGCGACCGACCAGATCGCCGTCGGCCCCGACACCGGCAAGGGGCAGGTCTCCCGCGGCAACGTCGCTCGAGTGATCGCGGCCTGCCTGTCCGACGACTCCACCATCGGCCGCACCATCGCGTTCAACGACGGCCAGACCCCGATCCCGGAAGCGCTTCGAGGCGATTGACCAGGTAATCTTCATCACGCAACTGGTTTGCCGTTGCCGCCACGAGGCGGTTTCGGCATCGAGCGCAATGCGGTTTACGCGGAGCGCAAGAGGGAACCCGGTGAGAATCCGGGACTGTCCCGCAGCGGTATGCAGGAACGACCGCCGTCACAAAGCACTGGTCACGGGTTCGCCCACCGACTGGGAAGCGACGGCCATTAGGAGCACCTCGGTGCGCGCCTGCGAGTCCGAATACCTGCCCGTTGTGCTGAGCGCGCCGCGCCCAGCGGATCAACGCCTCGCGGAATAGGCGTCTGGTTTTGAGGGTTATAGTGCTTTATATATAGGCACGGGACCGGATCAGCTGGGCGACTGCTGGCGTTGACCCACCCTCGTCAATTGAAGGATCAAATCGTGACCGCTCAACCCTTTACCGCCACCGTTCTCGGCTCACCTCGTATCGGGCCGCGCCGCGAACTCAAGCGCGCCACCGAAAGCTACTGGGCCGGCCGCATCGGCCAGGACGAACTGAAGAAGGTGGCCGCCGGCCTGCGCCGCGACACCTGGGCCCAGCTGGCCGCCGCCGGACTCGACTCGGTACCGGTGAACACGTTCTCCTACTACGACCAGATGCTCGACACCGCGGTGCTCCTGGGTGCACTCCCGGCCCGGGTGGCCGGCGTCGCCGACGAGCTGGACCGCTACTTCGCCGCAGCCCGGGGCAACAAGGACATCGCCCCGCTGGAGATGACCAAGTGGTTCGACACCAACTACCACTACATCGTTCCCGAGATCGGCCCGGACACGACGTTCACACTGAACCCGGCCAAGGTGCTCTCCGAGCTCGCCGAAGCCAAGGAGCAGGGCTTCGGCGGAAACGTGGCCCGGCCGGTGATCATCGGGCCGGTGACGTTCCTGCTGCTGAGCAAGGCCGTCGACGGTGCGTCGGCGCCGATTTCGCGCCTTGACGAGCTGACCGACATCTACGCCGAGCTGCTGGGCAAGCTGGCCGACGCCGGCGCGCAGTGGGTGCAGATCGACGAGCCGGTGCTGGTGACCGACATCTCCGCCGACGCCCCGGCGCTGGCCGAGCAGGTGTACAACCGCCTCGGTGGGCTGAGCAAGCGGCCGTCGATCTTCGTGGCCACCTACTTCGGCGACCCGGGCGCCGGATTGGCGGCCCTGGCCCGCACGCCGGTCGAGGCGATCGGCGTCGACCTGGTCTACGGCGCGGACACCAAGATCGCGTCGGTGCCGGAGCTGGCCTCCAAGACACTGGTCGCCGGTGTGGTCGACGGCCGCAATATCTGGCGCACCGACCTGCAGGCCGCGCTGGCCAGGCTGGCGTCGCTGCTGGGTTCAGCGGAGGCCGTTGCTGTATCAACGTCGTGCTCGACGTTGCACGTGCCCTACTCGCTGGAGCCCGAGACCGGCCTGGACGACGCGCTGCGCAGCTGGCTGGCGTTCGGCGCCGAGAAGGTGACCGAGGTGGCCACCCTGGCCCGCGCCCTGCGTAAGGGCCGGGACGCGGTCGCCGAGGAGATCGCCGCGTCCAACGCCTCGGTGGCCTCCCGCAAGTCCGACCCGCGGCTGAACAACGCGGCGTTGCGTGCACAGATCGCCGAGATCCGGGCGGCCGGCGTCCAGCGCGGTTCTGCCGAGGCACGCCGTACCGCCCAGAACGAGCGGCTGCACCTGCCGCCACTGCCGACCACCACGATCGGCTCGTTCCCGCAGACCGTGGAAATCCGCAAGGCCCGTGCCGCCCTGGTGGCCGGGGAGATCGACGAGGCGGAGTACACCAACCGGATGAAGGCGGAAGTCGCTGCCGTCATCAAGTTGCAGGAGGACCTCGGCCTCGACGTGCTGGTGCACGGCGAGCCGGAGCGCAACGACATGGTGCAGTACTTCGCCGAGCAGCTGGACGGCTTCTTCGCCACCAGCAACGGCTGGGTGCAGTCCTACGGAAGCCGCTGCGTGCGCCCGCCGGTGCTGTTCGGCGACGTCACGCGACCCAAGCCGATGACGGTGGACTGGGCCACCTACGCCCAATCGCTGACCGACAAGCCGGTCAAGGGCATGCTCACCGGTCCGGTCACCATCCTGGCCTGGTCGTTCGTCCGTGACGACCAGCCGCTGGCCGACACCGCCTACCAGGTGGCGCTGGCTATCCGCGAGGAGACGGTGGATCTGGAATCCGCCGGCATCGCGGTGATCCAGGTCGACGAGCCCGCCCTGCGCGAGCTGTTGCCGGTGCGCGATGCCGACAAGGCGGCCTACCTGGACTGGGCGGTCGGGTCGTTCCGGATGTCCACCTCGGGTGTCTCGAATGCAACGCAGATCCACACCCATCTGTGCTACTCGGAGTTCGGCGAGGTGATCGGGGCGATCGCAGACCTGGACGCCGACGTCACCTCGATCGAGGCGGCCCGCTCGCACATGGAGGTGCTCGACGACCTCAACGCGATCGGCTTCTCCAACGGGGTCGGCCCGGGTGTCTACGACATCCACTCCCCTCGGGTGCCCAGCACCGATGAGATGGCCACGTCACTCCGCGAGGCGCTGGATGCTGTTCCGGCGCAACGTCTCTGGGTCAACCCGGACTGCGGCCTGAAGACCCGCAAGACCGACGAGGTAACGGCATCGCTGGCCCACCTGGTTGCCGCCGCGCGCGAAGTCCGAGCAGCCCGCACCGGCCTGTGACCGTCTGACATGTTGCGCCCCAGAGCATTTTCTGGGGCCGCAACATGTCGTTCCCATGAGATACGGAGTTCCCTGGTGCCGCTGAACACCATTGCACTGGAGTTGGTGCCGACCAACACCGATCGCGGGGCAGAACAGGCCCGCGAAGAGGCCTTCAAGGTCCTGCGGCTGTCCGAGCAGGCGGGTATCGCGGGCCGGATCGGTCACGTCATGATCCCCGGGTTGATACCCGAAGATGACGATCGGCCGGTCGAGATACAACCCAAACTCGATGTCGCCGACTTCTGGTCGATCATCGGTCCCGAGCTGCCCGGCGTACACGGGCTGTGCACGCAGGTGACCGCATTCCTCGACGAGGCGGCGCTGCGGACGCGACTTACCGGCCTGCGCCAGGCCGGGTTCGACGGAATCATCTTCGTCGGCGTCCCGCGCACGCTGAACGACGGTGAGGGCGGCGGCGTCGCACCCACCGACGCGCTGTCGAAGTTCGACGACCTGGTCGACAACCGGGGCGTCATCCTCATCCCGACACGGGACGGCGAGCGGGAACGCTTCGACTTCAAATGTGACCGGGGGGCCACCTTCGGAATGACGCAGCTGCTCTACTCCGATGCGATTGTCGGATTCCTCCGCGACTTCTCCGAAGGCAGTGACCACCGGCCCGAGGTCCTGTTGTCGTTCGGCTTCGTGCCGAAGATGGAGTACAAGGTCGGGCTGGTCGATTGGCTGATCCAGGACCCGGGGAACGAGGCAGTCGCCGCCGAACAGGCCTTCGTGCGGACCCTGGCCGCAGGCGAACCCGACGTCAAACGCCGCCAGTTGCTCGATTTGTATAAGCGGGTCATCGACGGCGTGGCCGAGCTGGGCTTCCCGTTGAGTCTGCACTTCGAGGCTCCCTACGGTATTTCGAAACCGGCATTCGACACCTTCGCCGAGATGCTCGCCTACTGGTCACCGCGGGCCGCCGCAGAGGGCGCCGGCGCCACGTGACGCCGGATTCACCCGCGACGGGCGAGGTACTCCTGCTGCAGTGCCCAGGTGCGCCCGTCGGTGCTGCGTTCGTCGCGCCAGCGAAACGAGTCCGGGCCGATGTCGCGGAAGCTCCATCGGATCGCGGAGCCATCCGGCAGCGTGCCGTCCTGCACGATCCCGTTCGCTTCGGCACTGCCTAACTGGTGCAGCTGAAGCCCCAGTTGCGGTTCGGTCCACTGGATGTGCCAGGCGTCGACGGCCTGGCCAGGATGCGCTGCCGCGGCGAATGAGGCCTCGGCCGGCCTCGATGCCGGGCCAACGTGCCGAGCGTGCGCCAGCTGCGAAAGAATCGTAGAAATCTCGCAGTCAATGCACGTTCAGTGCATGCGGAAGGGGAACACATGGAGTTCAACACGCTGCGCCACGAGGTCGAAGACGGCATTCTCACCGTGTACCTGGACCGACCGGACAATCTCAACGCGTTCACCGTCGAAATGGCCGAGGAGCTGGAGCGCACCTTCGTCGAGGTCAACGACGACGACGCCGTTCGCGCGGTGATCGTCACCGGCTCCGGACGCGCGTTCTGCGCGGGGATGGACCTGTCCAGCTCGGGCAACGTGTTCGGGCTTGACGAGTCCAAGTCGCCGTCGCTGGCCGACATGGCCGACCTCGACGATCCGGAGCTGGCCCGGGTGCGCGACACCGGCGGGCGGGTGACGCTGGCGATCTACGGCTGCCGCAAGCCGGTGATCGCCGCGGTCAACGGCGCCGCGGTCGGGATCGGCGCCACCATGATGCTGGCGATGGACGCCCGGCTGTTCTCGACCAAGGCGCGCTTCGGCCTGGTGTTCGGGAAACTCGGCATCACCCCGGAAGCCTGCTCGACGTGGTTCCTGCCCCGCATCGTCGGCGTGCCAACGGCTTTGGACCTGCTCTACCGCGCCGACATCCTCGACGCCGAGGGTGCGCGCGCCTGCGGGATCGCCCAGTCCATCCACGAACCCGAAACGCTGCTGGCGCAGGCGCGGGCGCTGGCCGACGCCTGGACCAAGGGCCGTTCGCCGGTCTCGTTCGCGTTGATCCGCCAGATGCTCTACCGCAACTCCGCGCAGCCCGACCCGGTCGAGGCGCACCGGGTGGACTCACTGGCGATGTTCTACACCAGCATCGGTGACGGCGCCGACGGCGTACGCGCCTTCCTGGAGAAGCGCGACGCGCAATTCACCGCGCGGGCCTCGGCCATGCCGCCGTTCTACGACGAGTGGGTCGGCAAGCACTAGGCATCACCAGACCCGGTGCTAGGTAAAGCATTCACCGGAACTTCAAATCAAATCTCGCGGATGTTCAGCCGACTGCCGCCAAGCGGCTCTAGCGTCGGCCACGAAGGGGAGTAACTCCTACCCGCCGCACCCGTGGCGGATGTGAATGGTCGTCAATCCGGTGGGCCCGCCCCACCCGGTCATTCAGCGGACCTCTGACACACCGCGAGCCAGACCTTCGGACGATTGGCCATGTCGACCGAAGTTTTCGCCCGGCAGATTCGGTCGCCAAGCAAAGGAGACCGATGCCCCCCGCGATGCCTGTTCTCGCCGAAGACCTCATCCCGGCACTGGACGCGCTCTACGAGGCCGAACCCGACGACGACCCCGATAATCCACCGCCCCTCGGCGACCTATACGACGTCACCGAGGGGCGATCCACCCGCTCCACCCCCGAACCCGGCGACGGGTTGATCGCGGTCAGCAGCGCGGCGATGGCGGGTATCACCGCCGTCGGCATGGGCATCGCACTGGCCGGCCGCGCCCTGCGGATCCCCCGTCTGCCGGCCAGCATCCAGGGCGCCGTGGTCGCCCTGGATCATCAGCCGCGGCTACGCCGCCTGATCGAGGAGCGAATCGGCAAGCGCGCCACCGACACTGCATTGGGGTTGGCGACCACTGCCGCCAATGCGCTCGCCGCAGCGCCGTCGATGGTGGCCGTGGACCTGGCAATCAACTCCTTCAAGGCTGCCGAAGAACGGGCCGAAGAACGGGCACGGACTCGACGTGAACCGCAATTGACCCGCCTGACCGGCCGGCCCCACGAACTGCCGGACCCGGCCCGCGATATCAGGCCGACTGGACCAGTCGAACGACACTTGCTGCGCGGCAGTTGGATTCAGGCGATCGGCGCGGCCGTGGTCGGTGCCGTCAGCCGCGACCCGAACCTGGCCGGAAACGCCGCGCTGGTTGCCGTACCGAAGGCCGTCCGGTCCACACAGGAATCATTCGCGGCGACTTTGGTCCGCGGCTTGGCCGACAACGACGAGGCCTTACAGCTACACCCGGACAGCTTGCGTCAACTGGACCGAATCGACGTGGTGATCCTCGATCCGCGGGTGCTCCACAGCGACAAGTTGCGCCTGGTGCGGCTTCGCGGCGCCGGCGACAAAGATCTGACCATGTGGGAGCGCGCCCAGGCCATGCTGGCAGCGGACGACCTGCAGCCAGGCTGGCACCCGGTGGCCGGCACGCACCGCAACAACGGATGGAACGGCACCGAGGCGCTCTTCGCACCGGCGCACCATCCGCTGGCGGCCTCGACGCTCGCCGAGACACAACGCGCTGACGTGCGGGTGGTTTCGGTGGACGACCCCGCCGGGCTGGGTGAGTTGCGGCCGGCGTTCGATGAGATCGCACCGGCGACCGGCAACTCGATCGACAACTCCCTGCTCGACGCTGTGCGTCGCCATCAGCAGGACGGTCACAACGTCGCAGTGATCTCCTCGACGGCCAACCGGGCGCTGGCGGCCGCCGATCTCGGGGTGGGCATCCTGCCCAACGGTGCCGACGAGACACAGCCGTGGAGCGCGGACCTGATCGTGGATGATCTCGCCGGGGTGTGGCGGGTGCTGCATGCGATCCCCGCAGCCAAAGCCGCCAGCAAACGGGGTGTCGAGTTGTCCATCGGCGCCTCGGCGATGGGTTCCCTGATGCTGATTCCGACCGTCCAGGGTCGCGGCCCCGAAGCGGTCGTCGTGGGCGCGGCGGCGGGCCTGTGGTCCGGATACCGGTTGGCGCGCACGGTGATCAATGCGCCGCTGCCCCGGCCGGTTCCCGTCGACGAGTGGCATGCCATGTCGGTCGAACGGGTTCGTGCCACGTTGGCGTCATCGTCGGACCCCGCATCCGCTCGGATCGCCGCGGACGCGGCGCAGCGCCACATGATCTGGCAATTCGTCGACGCGGTGCGTGAAGAATTGTCTGACCCGCTGACTCCGATTCTGGGGTTGGGTGCCACGGCCACTGCGATCCTGGGCTCGCCGATCGATGCCGCCCTGGTCTGCTCGGTGCTGGTCAGTAACGCGTTCCTGGCCGCCGGGCAACGCCTGAGTACCGAGCTGCGGCTCAATCGGCTACTGGCCGAGCAGATCCCGCCTGCATGGAAGGTGACCATCCGGCCCGACGGCACCCGCGACCGCGTACAGGTGCTGCCCGACGAGCTGCAGCGTGGTGACCTGATCGAAGTGGGGGCCAATGATGTGGTGCCTACCGATGCCCGCCTGGTCGAGCAGGAGAAGTTGGAGGTCGACGAAGCATCGCTGACCGGCGAATCGTTGCCGGTGACCAAGCAGATCGACGCCACCCCGGGCGCCGAGCTGGCCGAGCGGCGCTGCATGCTTTTCGCCGGCACCATCGTGGCGGCCGGAACGGGCCTGGCGTTGGTGACCGCGGTGGGTCCCGACACTGAGGTGCGCCGCGCCGCCGACCTGGTCACCAGCCGGCATCACGATATCGGGCTCGGTCATCAGCTCGGCCAGATCACCACCCGGATTTGGCCACTGAGCCTGGTGGCCGGCGGCTTGGTCAGCGCATTCGGGTTGTTGCGCGGTACCGGGTTGCACCAGACAGCGACCGACGGTGTTTCCGTCGCCGTCGCCGCTGTCCCCGAGGGCATGCCGGTGGTGGCGACGCTGGCACAGCAGGCGTCGGCACGTCGACTCACCAAGTCCGGTGTACTGGTGCGGGTCCCGCGCTCGGTAGAAGCCCTCGGCCGGGTCGACGTGGTCTGTTTTGACAAGACCGGCACCCTCAGCGAAAACCGCCTACAGGTCACCGAGGTGCGCGCCGCCTCCGGTCTGTCCCGCGACGACGTGCTGCGCTGCGCACTGCACGCGACACCGGCCGCCAAGCCCCAGGGCCACGCCGACGCCACCGACTCGGCGATCGTGGCGGCGGCGGAGCCGGTGATCGGTGCCGCCGAACCGGATGGTGCCGACATTCATCTGCCGTTCCGTTCCGGGAGGCCGTTCTCGGCGTCGGTGATCGGGACCGAACTGACCATCAAGGGCGCCCCCGAGGTACTGCTCGCCGCGTGCACAGATGTTGCGGCCGGCGTCTATGGCCTGGTCGAGCAGCTCGCGGCTGACGGACTGCGGGTCCTGGCAGTGGCCCGGCGCGAGCTCAGCCTCGAACAGGCGCAGTCACTTTCGGAAGATCCTGACGATGCCGACGCTCAGTCGGCTGCCATGGCTGCGCTGTGCACCGGCGGGCTGACTCTGGTCGGATTCGTCGGCATCTCCGACACCCCGCGCGCCGGATCCGCCGGCCTGCTGGCCGAGCTGCACCGCCGGCAGGTGCCCATTCGGATGATCACCGGCGATCACCCGACCACCGGCCGCGCCATCGCCCGCAAGATGGGCCTGCAGGTCACCGCCGAGCAGGTCATCACCGGCACGGAATGGGAGACCCTGTCGGGTAAGGAGCAGGAACGTGCGGTGGCCGAGCGGGTGGTCTTCGCCCGCATGTCGCCGGCGAACAAGGTGCAGGTCGTGCAGGCGCTGGAACGCAGCGGCAAGGTGTCGGCGATGGTCGGCGACGGCGCCAACGATGCCGCGGCCATCCGGGCCGCCACGGTCGGCATCGGGATCGTCGCCCAGGGCAGCGACGCCGCCCACACCGCCGCCGACGTAGTACTGCTCGACGGCCGGATCGAGACCCTGCTGGACGCCCTCAACGAGGGCAGCCAACTATGGCAGCGGGTGCAGGCGGCGGTGGCGGTGCTGCTGGGCGGCAACGCCAGCGGCGCGGCATTCGCACTCCTTGGCTGCGCGCTGACCGGCCGAGCTCCACTGAACACCCGCCAGTTGCTGCTGGTGAACATGGCGATCGACGCATTTCCCGCCACCGCGCTGGCGATCAGCCAACCGCGCCGCCCCATACCGTTCGGGGGGCGTGGACCCGACGAGAAGGCGCTGATGCGCGCGGTGGCGCTGCGTGGCACCACCACCGCCGGCGCCACCATCGCGGCGTGGATGATGGCCCGGCTCACCGGCTTTCCCCGGCGTGCGGCCACGGTGGCCCTCGTCGCGTTCGTCACCACCCAGCTGAGCCAGACCCTGTTGGAGTCGCGTTCACCGCTGGTAGCGGTCACTGCGGGCGGTTCGTTCGCGGCGCTGGCGATCCTGATCAGCACACCGGGGGTCAGCCAGTTCCTCGGCTGCACACCGCTTGGTCCGATCGGCTGGACCCAGGCGCTGGGATCGGCGGCGGTCGCCACCACCGCGGCGAGCATCGCACCCCGATTCTTGTCGCGTGCCTAGCCGGCCGGCTCCCAGCCCGGGCCGCGTACCAGTTATCTGGATCACACCGTGGCGGGGCGATCGACGTATATCGGCAGGTCGTCCTGCCAAGGCTGGCGCACCACCATGTCCGCCACCTTGACGTGGCCGCGTTCGAACTCGCCGGTGGCGGCATCGACCAACCGATATTGCTGGGTCTGTCGCTGAATGGGCTGGGCGTCAAGCATCACGATGCGCACCTCGCCGGGCTCGAACCCGCAGCGCCTCTGGAGGGCGGCGACCAGCTGCTCGTTGCTGAAATGCCCATCACCGAAATTCCATCCGAGCGCGGTGCTGCAGATTCGCTCGCCGTCGGTGAGGACGTAGTCGTCCTCATTCTGATCAGCCATGGCGCGATGGGCCAGGGCAAACAGCGCGCGACCGTGGGTGTTGAAGGCGCGGAAGGCATACCCCATGTACATCGGGATCTGCGCCGCTTCTTTGCTGCCGTAGAACTTCTCCAATTGGGCGGCGGGCATGCTGGCTATCGACACGATTCCCTCGGCGATCTTCGCATCGGCCGACGGCTTGATGCACCACAGTGTGGTGTCCCAGTTGCCCGCGTAGTAGCGCATGCCAGGCAGGAAGGACACCTTGCGGGGGAACAGATTCCCCAGCACGACGGTCCCCGCGACGACGACGAACAGCAGCATCGGCAGGGGTGTCGTCATATCCGTCAGCCCGACCCCGGAATGACCGATGAACAGCGCCAGCACCGAAAACATCATGAAGACGTTCCATTCCAGCGGCACGCCCATCGGAATCGCGGACAGGATGCCGAAGTGGAAGCACAGCATGACGAACGCGGCGATCGCCGTGGGCCAGCCGCCGTGACTGAAGAACAACACCAGCGGGACCAGTCCCTCGACGGCCGTGCTGAAATGCGCGAGCCAGCGCGAACGCCAGCCCGGACGGAGATCGTCTGGAAAGTGTTCGAAGAACTTGCGTTTGATGAACCGCGGCCGAAACAGCGGGTTGTTGCTCATCATCGTCGAGATGACGAACGGGAAGTGTTTGTTGAGCTTGGATGTCGCCGCGCCCAACCAAATGACCAGACAGACGAGCTTGGCGCCCAGGATCAGATCGACGCCGTAGCCGGCGAACAGGAACGCGACGGTGAACGAGGCGTACACCTCGCCGCGGGCAGCCAAGAACACGACCTTGTCCCGCAGGCCCAGCACCGCCAGCACGATCAGCACGGCCCAGATCTGCCACGCCGGCAGCACCCCGACCGTCGTTCCCAGAGCGGGCATCGGGCCGGTTCCATCGGAAAAGATCGCGATGATGAGCAGCACCAGCAGGGCGCCGTAGAGCAGCGCATCGAACGGCGTTCGGCTGTCGCCTTTCGTCAACGGAATGCGGCCCGGCCACGGCGGCAGCCGAATGGTGCCGGGTCGCAGCCAGTACAGAATCGAGCCCATCGGCGGGAAGAACCGGTTGTTCAGCGGTCCGAACCCGCAGCCCAATCCGACGACCTCGAACAACATCGTGAACAACACGACCTTCTCGAACACGATCGGCTCGGCGTACCAGTGCGCGACATTGGTGAAGCCATCGATTCCAGAGGTGGTCAGCACCAGCAACCAGGCCGCCAGGACGTAGAGCGCGATCTTGACGACGTAGAACAGGTGCAGCAGAACCGGGGTACCGAAACCGACCTCGGCCCAGTGCCGCGCCATCGGCATGATCTTCTCGGCGCGGGTGCCCTTGCTCCATTCGTCAAAGTCGATCTGCGGGGTGTCCTGCTTGAGAAATCCCATGACGGCCAGATTAGAACGCGTTCTAGAAGTTCGGGTCGCGATCACGTTTTCGTGTCGAACGCCGGGGCCACGAAGCGTTCCAGAATCCGCCGCTCGGCCTCGGCATCTCCGACCGGCCAGCACAACAGCGAAAGCACCACCCGCACGACCCACTGCGCGGCCTGTCGGTCGTCCTCGCTCAGGCCGCTGAGATCGCGGGCGAAACCGGCGACCATGGGCGATGCGGCCAACCGGGTCATCTCCTGTGCGCCGCGCACCGAGCCGACCATCGGTTGGACGAGCGGATCCGAGCGGATCCGCTGCAGTGCCGCCGCTATCGCGGCCACCACCCGTTCGGCCCCGCTGCGCCCGGCAACCGCGAGCCGCACGGTGTCCACGATGCGCGCGGCCGCACGGGCCAGAACGGCATCACGAATCTCGGCTTTGCCGCCGGCATGGCGATAGATGGTGGCCCGCGAGCAGTGCACCCGGGCGGCCAAGATGTCAATGTCCAGGGCGTCGAGGCCGTCGCGCACCACCAGGTCGGTCGCTGCGGCATAGATGCGCTCGGCGCCGGCGGTACGGCGGTCCTCGCCCACCAGCCAGTCATGCCCCGCCATCACGCGCTCCCTCGACTTGGAAACTTTATCTCAGCGTGAGACAAAAACTGACTGAATTCTCATCGTATCGGCAGGTCAGCCGCGCGCCCTGAGACGACCACCGACGGCCGGGCCCTCCAGCCACTTTCAACTTTTGCGCAGCGCATTGACGCAGGTAGCACGCGCTGAGCAGCCTAGAGCCATGCCAGTAGGAATAGACCCGATCGGCCTGCGCCTGTTCGGCCTGTTCGACGAAGCGTGCATTCAGGACCCGTACCCGCTGTACGAGCGGATGCTCGCAGCGGGACCGGTGCACCCGATCGGCGACTCCGGCTTCTATCTCGTGTGCGGCTGGGATGCGGTCACCGAGGCCGTGGCGCGAGTGCAGGACTTCTCCTCGAACCTGACCGGGACGATGCTCTATCAACCCGACGGCACGGTGGCCACGTTCCCGATGCCCGGACTCGACGACCCCACCCATGTGCTGGCCACCGCCGACGACCCGGCGCACGCCGCGCACCGCAAGATGCTGGTGCCACAACTGGCGGCCAAACGCATTCGCGCGCTGGAGCCGTTCATCTCCGAGACGATGGACCAGCTGTGGCAGGACGGCGTCCGCGATGGACGCATCGAGTGGATGAGCGCCGTCGCCAACCGGCTGCCGATGATGATCGTGGCGCGGCTGATCGGTGTGCCCGACGAGGACGTGGATCAGCTGGCGGCATGGGGCTACGCCGGTACCCAAGTGGTGGAGGGGCTGGTCGACGCCGACCAACTCGCCAGCGCGGGTGTCGGCGTCATGGAGCTCGCGGGTTACATCAGCGACCACTTCGGGCGGGCCGCGCGCGATCCGCGCGACAACCTGCTCGGCGACCTCGCCACCGCCTGCGCCACCGGCGCCCTCGACACCCTCACCGCCCAGGTCATGATGATCACCCTGTTCAGCGCCGGCGGCGAATCGACGGCATCGCTGATCGGTTCGGCCGCCTGGACTTTGGCGACGCGCCCGGAGATTCAGCGTCGGGTTCGCGAGTCACCGGAGCTGTTGAGCCCGTTCCTCGAAGAGGTGTTGCGGTACGAGTCGCCGTTTCGCGGTCACTACCGGCATGTTCGGCACGACACCAGCCTTGGCGGGGTGGACCTGCCGGCCGGATCACGCCTGCTGCTGCTGTGGGGTGCGGCCAACCGGGACCCGTCGCGCTACGCCGAGCCGAACGAATTCCGGCTCGACCGTGACGGCTTTGGCCACCTGGCCTTCGGCAAGGGCGCGCACTTCTGCGTCGGCGCCGCCCTGGCGCGCCTGGAGGCCAGAATCGTGATCGGCGAACTGCTGGCGCGCACCTCGGATGTCGGTATCGCCGAAGCAGGCCGCTGGCTGCCCAGCCTGCTGGTGCGCCGGCTCGAGCGCCTGGAGCTCACAGCGATCGGCTGATGATCTCGCTGGTGCCGCCGTAGATTCGGTTCGCTCGCGAACCGGTGTACATGTTGGCGATCGGGTATTCGGCCATGTAGCGCCGGGCCGAACCTCAGACCGCGCCGACGACGCGCTGCGGACTTCCCGAATAGGCACTCAGCGGACGGATCAGCGCGTTGGACGCGGTCTGCTCGATGATGTGCGCGGTCCATCCGGTGATGCGGCTCATCACGAACAGCGGAGTGAACATCGGGATGTCGAAGCCCATCAGGTAGTAGGCCGGCCCGGTCGGGAAGTCCAGGTTGGGCTTGATCCCGGTGGCGGCGAACATCTCGGCCTCCAGGATCTGGTACATGTCCAACCAGCGCTGACCGCCGCGGGCCGCCACGACCCGTTCCAACGCCGCCTTCATAGTCGGCACCCGGGAGTCACCGTGCTTGTACACCCGGTGGCCGAACCCCATCACCTTGTCCTTGCGAGACAGCTTGCCGTGCAGCCACTCTGCGGCCTTCTCCGGCTCACCGATCTCGATCATGTCGTGCATGACCGCCTCGTTGGCCCCGCCGTGCAGCGAGCCCTTAAGTGCGCCGATGGCTGCGGTGACAGCACTGTAGATGTCGGACTGGGTGGAGGTGACCACCCGAGCGGCGAATGTGGAGGCGTTGAAGCTGTGCTCCGCGTAAAGGGTCATGGACTGCTCGAAGGCCTCCACGATGACCGGCTCGGGCACCTCGCCGAAGCACATCCGCAGGAAGTTCTCGGAATAGCCGAGGTGGCTGTGCGGTGCGATCGGGTCCAAGCCGCGCCGGCGGCGCATGTCGGCCGCGACGATCGTCGGCAACACCGCGAACATCCGCAGCGCCTTGGCGAAGTTCGCCGACTCGGAGGGGTCGTCTTCTTCCGTGTCTTCAGCACCCAGGTAGCTGATCGCGGTGCGCACCACGTCCATCGGGTGGCAGTTCTCCGGGAGCTTCTCCACCAGCGACAGCAGCGACCGGTCGGCCCGCCGGGCGGCGCGCTCGCGCTGGCAGAACAGTGCCAGTTCGGCGTCGGTGGGCAGCTCACCGTGCCACAGCAGGTAGGCGACCTGCTCAAAGCTGCAGTTGGCGGCCAGATCCTGCACCGGGTAACCCCGGTAGGTCAGCGAGTTGGTCTCCGGCACCACTTTGGAGATGGCGGTGGTGTCGACGACGACACCGGCGAGTCCCTTACGGATTTCCGGCGCATCTGGGGCAATCGTCATTGGGCCGCTCCTAACGTGAAGTTGAAGATGTCTTTGAAGATCTCCGAGTCGAACTGGTTGTATTCGGCGTAACGCAGCAGCTCGTAGAGCCGACTGCGGTGTTGCATCTGGTCCAGCAGCCCAGATTGCGTTCCGGCAGTGTCGATCTCGCGCAGTCCCACTTCGACAGCGAACATCGCCAGTCGCAATGTGGTCACCGGGTAGATCACTGCGTTGTAGCCGAGGTCGGACAGTTGAGCGGCGGTGAGCAGCTCCGATTTGCCGAACTCGGTCATGTTGGCCAGCAGCGGGACATCGACTGCCGCGCGGAACTTTTCGAAGTCGGCCGGCCCGCGCAGCGCTTCGGTGAAGATCAGGTCCGCTCCGGCGTCGGCATAGGTCTTGGCACGCTCGATCGCGGCGTCAAGCCCTTCGATGCCGGCGGCGTCGGTGCGGGCGCAGATGACGAAGTTCGGGTCCCGCCGCGCGGCGACCGCGGCCCGCAGCCGCTTGACCATCTCACCCGCGGGCACCACGGCCTTGCCGTCGAGGTGTCCGCACCGCTTCGGATTGACCTGATCCTCGAGGTGACATCCGGCCAGCCCGGAGTCTTCGAGCACCGTGATGGTGCGCGCAGCGCTCATGGGTTCGCCGAAGCCGGTGTCGGCGTCGATGAAGGTCGGCAGGCTGGTGGCGGACGCGATCTGCGCGCCGCGCCCAGCCACCTCGGTCAGCGTGGTCAACCCGATGTCCGGCAACCCCAGGTCGGCCGAGAGCACCGCGCCGGAGACGTAGACGCCCTCGAATCCGATCTCGGCGACCAGCTTGGCGACCAGCGGCGAGAACGCGCCCGGGAACCGTTGCAGCTGACCGGATCGCAGACCGGCCCGAAATGCTGCCCGCTTGTCTGACGGGGCCGCGGCGGACCCGAGCAGCCCACTCACCGGAAGATTCCCTCGGGTGTCGCCGGCGCCTGGTCCAGCACCGCGGGCTCGACGACGATGTTGAGTCCGCGGAGCTGAGCACCGGAAAGCCCTGCCAGACCTTCTGCGGCGGCCAGGAACCGCTCCTGTTCGGCGGTGGTCACGATGCCCTCGGCGAGTTCGGTGAACTTGCCGATGTACTGTTTGCGCTCGAACGGCCGGGCCCCCAACGGGTGCGCGTCGGCGATCGCCAGCTCGTCGGTGATGACTTCCCCACTGGCCAGTGTCACCTCGGCGCGCGCCCCGAAGGCCTTCTCATTGGGGTCGGTCGAGTGGTAGCGCCGGGTCCACTCCGGGTCCTCGACGGTGGAGATCTTGCGCCACAACGCGACGGTGTCGGGGCGGTGTGCGCGCTCCGGGGAGTACGACCGCACGTGGTGCCAGCTGCCGTCCTCCAGCGCGACGGCGAAGATGTACATCACCGAGTGGTCCAGGGTTTCCCGCGACGCGTCCGGGTCGAACTTCTGCGGGTCGCCCGAACCGGTGCCGATCACGTAGTGGGTGTGGTGGCTGGTGTGCAACTTGATCGTGGCCACCTGGCTCAGGTCACCGACCCGCTCCCGCAGCCGCTTGGCAAGGTCGATCAGCGCCTGGCTCTGGTATTCCGCGGAGTACTCCTTGGTGTAGGTGTCCAGGATTCCGCGCTTGGCCTCGCCGGGGCCGGGCAGCGGTAGCTGGTAGGTGTGGTCCTTGCCCGACAGCATCCAGGCGATGACGCCGTCCTCGCCCTCCCAGATCGGGGCCGGTGCGCCTTCACCGCGCATCGCTCGATCGACGGCCTCGATGCCGACCTTTCCGGCCCAGGCCGGCGCGTAGGCCTTCCAGCTGGAGATCAGGCCCTTGCGGGACTGGCGGGTAGCGGTGGTCAGGTGCAACGCCTGGCCGACCGCCTGGTAGATCACCTCGGGGTCCAGCCGCAGCATGGTGCCGATTCCGGCGGCCACCGAGGGTCCGAGGTGCGCGACGTGGTCGATCTTGTGTTCATGCAGGCAGATTCCCTTGACCAGGTCGACCTGGATCTCGTAGGCGGTGGCCAGGCCACGGATCAGGTCAGCGCCGGAGAGTCCCAGCTGCTGGGCTACTGCCACCAGCGGCGGGATGTTGTCGCCGGGGTGCGAGTACTCCGCGGCCAGGAAGGTGTCGTGGAAGTCCAGTTCGCGCACCGCGGTGCCGTTGGCCCAGGCGGCCCATTCGGCCGAGTAGCTGCCGTCGACACCGAAGACCGTGGCACCGGGGGACGAGGGGTGCGCCTGAGCCTGCCGGCGGGCCACCGTCACCGGCCGGCGCAGCACCGATGCCGCACTGACCGACGCGTTGTCGATGATCCGGTTGATCACCATTGCCGCGGTGTCGTCAGGGACGGCCACCGGGTCGGCGGCCACCTGTGCGATTTTCCAGGCGAGGTGCTCGGAGCGGGGGAATTCATCGGCACTGCGGCGGGTCTTCACGTTATGTAGCTGCATGTTCCACACCCTACGCACGACAGCTCAACCCCGATATGCATGGGAAATGCGTATTAATGCGTCCTAAGTTCGCAAGAATTGCAAACCTTGCGAATGCCCCGACGGGTTACGCTGCGTGACATGGCACCCACCACCCGGACCTTCGCCGGGGCCCGGCTGCGACGTCTGCGTGAGGAGCGCGGCCTGACCCAAGTGGCCCTGGCGCGCGCGCTGAATCTGTCGACCAGCTATGTCAACCAGCTCGAGAACGATCAGCGGCCCATCACCGTCCCGGTGTTGCTGGCGCTCACCGATCGGTTCAGCCTGCCCGCGCAGTACTTCTCCGGGGACTCCGACGCCCGCTTGGTGGCCGAACTGCGCGACATGTTCACCGCAACCGCCGGCGAACACGCCGCCAGCGACAGTCAGATCGAGGAACTCGTCGCGCGCATGCCCGATATCGGCAACAGCCTGCTGACCATGCATCGCCAACTACGCGGCGCTACCGAGGAATTGGAGTCCTACCGGTCACAGATCTCTGGCGACTCGACGCAGTCCGCGGCACACCCCATGCCGTTCGAGGAAGTACGAGATTTCTTCTACGACCGCAACAACTACATCAGTGAACTCGACAATGCCGCCGAGCGCCTGTTCGTCGAGACCGGGATGCGCTTCGGCGGCTTAGACATTCAGTTGTCGACGCTGATGGCCGAACGGTTCGACATCACCGTGGCGATCGTCGACGACCTGCCCGTGGGAACCAAGCGGGTCTTCGACCCGGCGACTCGGGTGCTGCGCATCGCGCATTGGCTGCTGGCGGGTCAGCGTGCGTTCCAGATCGCCACCCAATTGGCACTGCTGACTCAACAGGAGTTGATGTCGGACATCGTGGCCCAGGATCAGTCGTTGAGCCCGGAGTCCCGTGGCGTCGCCAAGGTCGGGTTGGCCAACTACTTCGCCGGCGCGTTCCTGTTGCCGTATCGGCAGTTTCAGCGCTCGGCAACCGACCTTCGCTACGACATCGACCTGCTGGGACGCCGCTTCGAGGTCGGCTTCGAGACGGTGTGCCATCGCCTGTCGACCCTGCAACAGCCAGGACGACGCGGGGTGCCGTTCATCTTCGTACGCACCGACAAGGCAGGGAACATCTCGAAGCGTCAGTCAGCCACCGCGTTTCACTTCAGCCGGGTCGGCGGGAGCTGTCCGCTGTGGGTGGTGCATGACGCGTTCAGCCAACCGGGCCGGATCGTCACGCAGGTGGCGCAGATGCCCGATGGCCGCAAGTACTTCTGGATCGCCACCACCACCCCTCCTGAGGGGCGCGGCTATCTCGGGCAGCACAAGACCTTCGCCGTCGGGTTGGGCTGCGACCTGGCGCATGCCGACAAATTGGTGTACTCCACCGGCGTCGCCCTGGGTGACGCTGCCACCGTGGTGCCCATCGGAGCGGGCTGCAAAATCTGCGAGCGCGAGTCATGCCCGCAGCGGGCGTTTCCGTTTCTGGGCCGACGGGTCGTCGTCGACGAGAACGCCGGCAGCGGGCTGCCCTACTCGCCGGTCGCGGATCCGGCCGGACGGTAGAACAGGGCCAGCTGGCCGATGGCGCCCGCCAGCCCGAGGCCGACCGAGATCCACAGGCCCGGCCAGCCGTTCTTCCAGCAGTGGCAGAAGATCTGGTGGTCCACGCTGAGATAACCCGGCCCGAGCATCGCCACCACGACGGCGCCGGTGGCCAGCACCAGGTTGTACTCCCAGCCGTTGGTCAGCACGAAGAAGCCGTTCGAGCGGTGCACGGTCCATACCGCCACCGCCATCAGGGCCACGAATCCAGCGGCAGCGATCGGAGTCAGCAGCCCCACCGCCAGCCCCAGCCCGGCGGTGATCTCCGCGGTTGCCGCCGTCACCGCCTGGAATTTGCCGTACTTCATCCCGATGCTTTCGAACCATCCCGCGGTGCCGGGGATTCGGCCTCCACCGAAGAACTTGTTGAACCCGTGGGCCGCCATGGTCAGACCCAGGACCAGGCGCAGGAGCAGGAGCGCGACATCAGCAGCAGTGACCATCTGCTCAAACTACAACGCGGTATCGAGCAGGCCTAGATATCCCTCAATATCGCCGATCGCCGATTCGGCGGCATGCACGCTCACGACCACGGTGTCGCCGATGCCGTGCACCCCGTGGGTCAGTCCCATCGCCGGAGACAACGACGGGAACCCCGCGGTCAGCAGGACCGGCACCGCGCCGAGACGCAGGTCCGCGGCGCCGCGGTACACGCTCGAGACCACGGTGTTGCCGGTGACCCGGGGCGGCCGGGCGTCGGGGTCGAATTTGTCGAGGCCCCAGCGCAGCAACGCCGCGGGCGTCGCGGCGAAGGCCCGATCGGCCGCGACCGCAGCCGGGTGACGGCCGCGAAGCCGGCCCCCGGCGATGTCGGCGGCGATCCGTTCGCAGCGGGCATCATGGCCGAGGTTCGGGTACAGCCCGACCGGAATATTGCCGAAGTGGTTGTGAGCTTGGCGTTCACCGGCTTTGGCCATCGGCACTTCGGCGCCCAGTTCATCGCAGGGTTCGTCGAGATATTCCGACAGCGCCGCGGACACCGCTGACAACGCCGCCACGGTGACCGTCGGCCCGCGCAGTTCGGTGCGCTGCCGCACCAGGGTGCGCACTGTCCGGCCACCGGCCGGCCGGTTGTTGGTGGCCAGCGGCGGGCGGTCGCCGATTGGGGGCGGCAAGAGGCCCGCCGCAGTGGCATCGACCCGGCTGCGGTGGGCGCGCGCCGCGACTACCGCACGCCACGGCAGGAGGCCGCGGCCCGGTGTTTGCACGCCGGCCACCGGTGCGGCCCGGCCGAACAGCCAGGCGGCCAACGCCGAAGCCCGCCCGCCGTCGGCGAGCGCATGCGCCACCTGCAGCACCGCCACCGTGCCCGCGCCGCGGTGCCCGGGGATGTCGTGGACCGGTGCGAACACGTGCAACCGCCAGGGCGCCACCCGGATGTCGAGCGGGTCGCCGGTCAGGCCCACGACAGCGTCCAGGCAGCCGGCCCAGCTGTCGCCGGGGGCCCGGATCGCGGCCACGTCCTCGCGGGGCGCGGTCAGCGGCACCCACCGCGGGTAGCGCAGCGCGCCGGCATCGGCGACCCGGATGCTCAGGTCCGGGATCATCCGGGCACGGTCGAGCACGTCCGCGATCGCGGCGTCGAGGTCGGCGGGCACCCCGGCGAAGGCGTACAGCAGGAATTGGTCGCTGGGGATCTTCGCGGACATCCAGTAGAACTGCGCGTCGACCGCGGTCATCGGGCGTCCACCCATCGGGTCAGGCCCCGCTCATGGGGCCAGAAAGGACAGCACCCGATCGGCGATCTCGTCGGGCTGCTCAAGTTGCAGGAAGTGGCCGGCGTTCTCGACGACGGCCACCGCGCTGCCCGCGGGCAGCGCCGGCTGCACCCACCGCGTGAACGCCGGCAACATGCAGCCATCGGTGCGCCCGTGCAGATACAAGGTCTGCAACCGTGGAAGCTGCAGCCAGTGCCGGTGCAGATCGGCGTAACGATCGGGAACCCGCAGGCTGCGCAGCGCCCGGTACGGCCCGAGCGCGGCACGCCAGCCCTCCGGCGTTCCGATGGCCGCATCGACGTGCCGCAGGTCCTCTTCGGCGGGATAGCCGGGCGACCACCGCCGCCACAACAACGGCAGCACCCAGGAGGCGGACCGGTCCGGCAGCCACGGCAGTTGGAAATAGCTGATGTACCAGCTGCGCAGCAGTTGCGCCGGAACGCGGCTGGCCAGGATGAGCCGGTCGGTCCCGCGGACCGCGCGCAGCGATGCCGGCGGAGGCACCGCCATGATCACCGCCTTGGTGAACGGACTGTCCGGCATCGCGGCCAGCCCGGTGGCGGTCAGCGCACCCCAGTCGTGACCGATCACCACGTCGCGGCCGGTCCCCCCGATGGCGCGGTACACCCGCAGCGCGTCGTCCATCAATGCGCCGACGTGGTAGCTGCCGTCAGAGGGAATCGACGACGGCGCGTAACCCCGCATGAACGGCGCCACCACATGCCAGCCGGCCTCGACCAGGCGCGGCGCCAGCCGGCGCCAGCCGTAGGCGGTATCGGGAAAACCGTGCAGGCACAACGCCACCGGGTCACCCGGCGTCCCCCAACTCAGTGCCATGAGCGCAACCCCGGGCGTCGACACGTCGATCCACCGCGGTTCACTCATCACATAACCCCTCAGACCGGGCCGCGGCCGTTTCTGTCCGCCCTGTCGTCCAAACTATCTACCATCTTGAGATGCGCACAGCCCAGACCGTCGAGTACAACGGCGTCGGCGGAGTAACGCTGGTCGCCGACGAGTGGAACCGGGGCGCCACCGAAGCCGCCGAACATCCGACGATCGTGATGCTGCACGGCGGTGGACAGAATCGGCACTCCTGGCACAAGACCGGCCAGATCCTGGCCGACCGCGGTTATCACGTCGTCGCGCTCGACACCCGCGGCCACGGCGACAGCGACCGCGCACCGAACGCCGACTACGCCATCGAGACGCTCACCGCCGACGCGGTCGGGGTGATCGATGCGATCGGCCGGCCGGTGGCGCTGATCGGGGCCAGCATGGGCGGCTTGACCGGCATTCTGGTGGCCGATGAGGCCGGGCCGCAGCGGGTGACCAAGCTGGTGCTGGTCGACGTGGTGCCGCGGTATGAGAAGGACGGCAGCGCCCGGATCCGCGACTTCATGTTCAGCCACATCGAGGGTTTCGACTCCCTGGAGCAAGCCGCCGACGCGGTGGCCGCCTACCTGCCGCACCGGGCCAAGCCCCGCAGTCCCGAGGGGCTGAGGAAGAATCTGCGGTTCCGTGACGGCCGCTGGTACTGGCACTGGGATCCGGCGCTGATGACCAAACCCGGCGACGATCCGGCGCTGCGCACCGAGAAGATCGAGGCCGCCGCCATGGGGCTGCAGATCCCGATCCTGTTGATCCGCGGCAAGCTGTCCGACGTGGTCAGCGCCGAGGGGGTCGCGGACTTCTTGTCCAAGGTCCCCGGCGCGCGCCTCGTCGAGTTGTCCGACGCCGGGCACACCGCGGCCGGCGACGACAACGACGCCTTCAGCGCCGCCGTCGTCGAGTTCGTGTCGGGCTGAATGTTCGGGATCGAGTGGCTGACGCCGACGCTGCTGGCGGCCGGTGTGCTGGCGGCGGTGGCGGTCGCCGAGGCCGTCGCCCTAGCGGTGTTGACCCGACAGTTGCGGACCGCCCAAGCCGAGATCGCGGCGCTGCGCGGTCGAGTCGACACCCGCAACCTGTTGCTGGCCGGCGGACGCGAGGCCGTCAAGACGGTGTGGCAGACCGCGAACCTGGTGCGCAAGCAGGGGTTTGGTGCGGCCGTGCGCAGTTCGATCGAAGACCTGGCCGACTGGGCGGAGGTGGAACGCCCTGATCTGGCCCGCCTGACCCCGAACGGGCATGTGGTGGTGCTGTTCACCGACATCGAAGGGTCCACCGCGCTCAACGAACGGATCGGCGATCGCGCCTGGGTGAAGCTGATCGCCCGCCACGACGAGATGGTGCAACGGCTGGTTGCCCAGCAGTCCGGGCATGTGGTCAAGAGCCAGGGCGACGGTTTCATGATCGCGTTCGCCCAGCCCGAGCAGGCGGTGCGCTGCGCCATCGACGTCCAGCACGCGCTGGCGTCGCGTCGCGGGCGCAAGCCGCAGCACCCGATCCGGGTCCGGATCGGGGTGCACATGGGCCGCTCGGTGCGCCGCGGTGATGACCTGTTCGGACGCAACGTCGCGATGGCCGCACGGGTGGCCGCGGCGGCCGAGGGCGGCCAGATCCTGATCAGCGGACCGGTGCGCGACGCCGTCAACGAATGCGACGACATCACCGTCGGCCCAGGACGCGACGCCGAGCTGAAGGGCTTCGCCGGCACGCACCGCCTCTATGCCGTCGAGGTCACCGACTGACTGGCGGGCGCTAGGGTCCGTTAATCTTCGCCGCCGGCTTCGGCCAGCCGCTCATGCAGCCGGGCGCGGATCTCCTCGGGTGTGTAGGCCCGTCGCCGGCGCTGGTCCCGCGCCACCAGCACTCCCCCGGCGGCAACCCCGACCACACCCGCCAGGCCGATCCATTTCCAGATGCTGCGCACGATCACACCCTAAGGTGCTGTCGTGGACGAACACACGGTGACGTTGGAGCGTGCGCTGGCCGAGACCCGAACCGGCGACATCTGGTTGTTCCGGGGCCGCTCCGGCCCAGACCGCGCCATCCAAACCCTGTCCAACGCCCCGGTGAACCACGTCGGGATGACGGTGGCCCTCGATGACCTGCCACCGCTGATCTGGCATGCCGAGCTCGGTGACAAGCTGCACGACTTCTGGACCGGGACCAATCACCGCGGCGTGCAGCTCAACGACGCGCGGGCCGCTGTCGAACAGTGGATGGGCCGCTACGAGCAGCGCTGCTGGTTTCGCCAGCTCGACGGGACCATCACCCGCAAACAGGAGAACCACCTGCTACAGGCGATCGCGCGGATGGACGGCACCGCGTTTCCCACCACGGCGCGGCTCACCGGCCGCTGGTTGCGGGGGCGGATGCCGACCCTGGCCGACTGGACCCGCGGCATCCCATTTCTGGACCGCAAGGTTCACGAGATCAGCCAGCGACGCAAGGCCCGCAACAGCAAAGTCGCGTTGCAGACCGCGTATTGCGCCGAGACGGTGGCCATCACTTACGAGGAGATGGGGCTGCTGTCGACCGACAAGAATTCGAACTGGTTCGACCCCGGGTCGTTCTGGAGCGGCGACATCCTGCCGTTGGCCCCCGGTTATCAGCTGGGCCGGGAGATCGTCGTCGTGCGTTAGGCGATCGCTACTCGACCGTCAGCTCGCCCATCGCCGACCAGTCCGTGGCGTCGATCTGCTGGCTGATGATCTTCGGTGTCGACACCAGCGCCTGCGGCATGTCGGCCATGGCCTGCTTGAAGTGGTCACTGTTGACGTGCGCGCCGCCGGCCTCACCGTCCCGGAACGCCTCGACGAGCACGTATTCGTTCGGATCCTCCAGGCTGCGTGACCAGTCGAACCACAGGTTGCCCGGTTCGGCGCGGGTGGCCTCGGTGAAGCCGGCCACCAGCTGCGGCCAGCGCTCGGACCACTCCGGTTTGACCGCGAACTTGACCACGATGAAGATCATCGCCGCTACCCGATTTCCAGTGTGCTGCGCACCGGGGTGGCGTTGGTGGTCAGATCCAGTACCGGGCAGTGCTTTTCGACGACCTTGTGCAGTTCCCGGTAGCGCTCCTCGGTTTCCGGGCCGGTCACCGTGACGACCACCCGCACCTCTTTGAAGCCGGGGCGCACCGAGTCGTCCAGGCCGAAGAACCCGCGCACGTCCAGGTCTCCCTCGGCGCGCCCGGTGATCTGGTCGACCGCGATACCCAGCTTCTCGGCCCAGTACCGCCAGGTGACCACCTGGCAGGACAGCAGCGAGCCCAGGTAGTACTCGACCGGATTGGGAGCGGTGTTCTCGCCGCCCAGCGCCGGCGGTTCATCGACCTCGACGCTGTAGCGGCCCATGGTGATGGTGCTGGCCACGGCATCGTGCCCGACGGCCGAGGCGCGGAAGACGACCTGGGAGCCGGCGGGATCGGCGGCGGCCGGGTCACTGGTGGCGGCGACGACGGCGGCCAGACGAGTTGTCGAGGTGGTCATGCCGGTAAGGGTAGAGACCCCGCGACGTGGTCGGCGAAGGACGCGGCCACCAGGTCGCCCGAAGGAATACCATTTGCCGCCGCCAGGGGCTAGCCTGAGCGACGTGGAGGTACTACGGCACGTAATAGTTCTGCTGCACATCGTCGGATTCGCGGTCACATTCGGTGCGTTGATCACCGAAGCCGCGGCACGGCGCTTCCAACTCACCCCCGTCATGGACTACGGCGTCCTGCTGTCGTTGCTGACCGGACTCGCGTTGGCCGCACCCTGGCCCGCCGGAGTGGTGCTCAACTACCCCAAGATCGAGATCAAGCTGGCGATCCTCGTCGCCCTCGGTGCCGTGCTGGGCATCGGCCGGGCCCGGCAGCGCAAGTCAGGCGGGGAAGCCCCTCGCCCGCTGTTCTACGCCGCGGCCGCGCTGGCCCTGACGGCCGCCGGCCTCGCCGTCATCTGGTAGTCGGTTCGTTCTGCGCATTCAATCTGGCTGATCCGAAACGGGCGTCCAGCCGATACCGTCGTTGTCATGGCTGATGACGGTTGGCGACGTCGGGGAATTCGGCAGCATGGCCGGGCCACCCGGACGCACTCAACAGCACGGAGACCAGCGAGGCCCGCTCGGACTCGGACAACGTCGTGCGGGTGAGGACCAACAGATCGACGTCACTGTCCGGCCGCACGTAGAACTCGACCGCCTGCTCGTTCTGCTCGTTGACGTCGACCAAGCGGATTTTGTTCGGCGACCGCGATCGCTCGGGAACTGGCCGCGCGCACCGGCGTGGACAAACAACATCTCCAGGTTCTCCCCCGCCGTGCCGGCGAAACCCACCGGTTCACCGTCGATCTCCGCGACCGTGAGACAAACCCCGGGAAAGTACGTGTCCGCCAACTGGCTTTCGATGGCCGCGCGGTCGGCTTCTGCCAGAAAGTCGTGCGTCGCGTCCACGGCGCTGCGCCAGATCGTCACCAGCCGGGGATATTCGGCCGGGCCGACGCAGTCACGAATCCGCACTGCGGTCAGGCTACCGGGACAGGGCAGCCGAAAGCGCTTTGGTGTCAGGAAGAATGATCTCCTCAACGACCTTGCCCCACACCACACGCCCGAAATAGACGCCTCGGTAGACGAGCCGGCCGTCTTGTTCGGTGTGGTAGCGAGTCGCCACCCGGGTCGACCAAGGGCCGCCTTCGACGAGCGTCTCGTCGACAACGAACCGCAGGTTCGGCAACCGGGCCAGCAGCTGATCGCGCAGCCAATTGCGCACCGTCTCGGCACCACGCAGATCGGCCGACAGTTCGTGGTCGCCGAGGAAGACGAAGTGGATGTCATCGGCCAGCGGAGTTTCGTCGAACCGCTGCTCGGACAGTCGTTGCCACCCAGCCGCAGCCTGCTTGCGCACCAACCAGCGATAGATCATCGTGCGAGCGTATGCCGCCAATGGAGCCATGGCGCAGGAACAGTCGATGCTGCAATCGATACCCTCGACCTAATGGACGCGATCGACGACAAGGGCCCGTTCTTTCACGGCACCAAAGCCGAACTGGTGGTTGGGGACCTACTCACCACCGGCTTCCGCTCCAACTACCGACCCGGGATCGTGATGAACCACATCTACTTCACCGCGCTGGTCAGCGGTGCCGGGCTGGCGGCCGAGCTCGCCGCCGGAGGCGGCACGCCGCGGGTGTATCGCGTCGAACCCACCGGTGAGTGCGAGAACGATCCCAACGTCACCGACAAGAAGTTCCCCGGCAATCCGACCCGCTCCTACCGCAGCAGCGAGCCGCTGCGTGTCGTCGAAGAGATCCACGATTGGCCACACCTGACGCCCCAGGCGCTTCAGGAATGGCGTGACCGGTTGGCGGCGATGCGAGCAGAGGGGATCGACGTAATCATCGACTGAGCGATGCTCCCGAAGACTCCGCTGCCGGCAACTACCCGCTGAAGAACGGCGACACCGCCGGCGGCCACTGCCCGGTACGGGACGATGGCGCGCTCGATGAACAGCCGCACGGTGTCGATCAGCCCGGTCACCTGGCGCCGCCTGGCACGAAGCTTGATCAGGTAGTGGCCTCCGATGCACGCCGCGGCCACCACCACGACAATCCACAGCACCGCCGCGACCAGATAGATCGCCTCAACCACCGACATGAGGAAGAGCCTCCCCTATCGCCGTCGCGGTGAGGTCACCGGCGAGACACACGTCGGCGACATCGGTCATCAGGCCAGGACCCGCGGGTCAAGTAGCGCTGCGGCCGTCTGTCAACGCGCGCAGCAACTCCTCATCCGGATCGGCCACCCCTGGCTCGGCCGCTCCGTCGGTGAGCAGCCGACGCCACCGTTCCAGGTCGAAATCCAGCGGCACCGTGCTGGTGATGAAGTCGTCGACGAGGTCGGCGAACCGCAGCGGGTCGTCACGGAACGGGAAATGACCGGAATCGACGAAGGTTTCCAGCCGCGAATGCGGCATAGCGGCGTGTGCGAGCTTGGCGTGCGAATACGGCAGCACCAGATCGTGGGTGCCCCAGACGATCATGACCGGGAGCCGTTCGGTGAGATAACTGCGGTCGAGCATGGTGACCATCTGCCCGCGCCAATCCACCACGGCGCGCAGCGTCCGCACGAACGCCGCCCGCTTGTTCGGCGAACTCAAATCACCTAGCACCCGCAGGATCTCGGGCAGATCGACCAGAGGCGCCGGCAGGTTCACCTTGTCGATCCGCCCCCGAACCATCCGAAGCGCTGTCTGCAATCCTGGCACTGAAAGTGCGGCAAGCGCCTGCGGTGCGGCCGGCAGCGACGCCAGCCGCAGCGCGGGGTTGACCTCGCGCGTCACACCGCCGGCGGCCACCAACACCAGCCGCTCAACCATCTGTGGGTACTGGTAGCAGAACTGCATCGCCACCCCGCCGCCCAAGGAGTGCCCGATGACCGTCACCCGTTCAAAATTCAAGACCAACAACAGATCTCGCATGCCGTTGGCGAACGCGGCGACGGAATAGTCAGCGCGCGGCTGATCCGAGAGCCCGTGACCGAGGAGATCCGGGGCGATCACCGTGTACTTCTGCGCCAGCAGCGGGATCAGTGGCTCCCAGGTCGACGAATTGTCTCCAATCCCGTGGATCAACAGCAGCGGCGGCCCGTCCCCGGCCACTCGATACGCCCGGCGATATCCGTGCACGGTTCGGTATTCGACTCGGGCCGGATCATTCGAGACCGGCCGCAATCGAGGCTTGCGCGCAACCATTCAGCGCTCCCTCCATCCGCAGTTACCCTTCAGCTAACCGCCTATTGGCCCGTTGCGCACCCGATGTTTCCAGGATTTAACGCGCGACCCGTTCCCATGACTCCACCGAGTTGCCGCGCAGATAAACATGAGTCGCCCGTCGTCAGGTGTCGACATGGTCGAGCACATCGGCACCACCGCACCGCTGATCAGTAGTCAGGTGTTCCCCAACTCCTCGGCGAGCATGACGATGATTCCGCTGGGACCGCGGACATAGGTGAGCTTGTACACGTCGTTCTAGTTGGCCACGCCGCGGAGCGGGTGACATCCATGCTTCGCGGCTATACCGAGAGCCTCGTCGATGTCGTCGACCGAGAAGGCGACGCGGTGCATACCAATTTCGTTCGGAAGCGTCGGATTCGACTCGATGGAACGGGGGTGGACGTACTCGAACAGCTCGATGCGGCCCTGGCCGTCCGGCGTCTGGAGCATCGCAATGTTGGCGTGGTTACCGTCGAGACCCACCGCGATGTCAGTCCATTCGCCGCTCACGGTGTCACGTCCGACGAGAGTCAAACCGAGGTCGGTGAAGAAGGCGATTGTTGCTTCGAGGTCGTCCACCGCGATGCCGACGTTCTCGAGTTTGATGGCCATGCGCTAGACGCTAACGCGCACCCAGCCACCTACACGTTGAACCGGAACTCCACCGCTGTGCGGCTTCGACCAAACGTTTTGCCCCGGACTACGGGGAGCCCTTCTCCATCATGACCGGGTACCGCACGAATCGCGCTTCACTGAACGTCAGATCGCGCACTTGACTGAAGTCCGACCAGAGCGCACGTCCACCTTTGGTCCATTGAGTGAGACGGACGCGCCGACGGACTGCGTCGAGTTCCTCGGCCTTCGCCGCGCGGCGAGGGCCGGCGGTTCCATATAGGCGGACGCCGATGGCTTTGCGGAAGCGGCCTGCCAGCAACGAGCTGAGCCAGAAGACCGAACCACTGTCGACCGCCATCACACAGACACGAGGGTTGCGATCGAGGTTATCTGCAAGGCGTTCGGTGTACTGGTCAAAGTAGAAACCGGTGCAGTCATCACGCAAGAACACGGTGCCGATCGGAGTGATGGTCGGGCTACCGTCGGGGTCGACCGACGCAATGGCGAGCGGACCGGTGGAACGTCGCACGACATCACGGATCACATCCCATTGACGCGCAAACTCTCCTGGCATGTCCGTGGTAGTCAACGGTTCCGCCTCCTCCTGGCCAGCGTCAGTCCACCTGAAATAGATCCGCGATTGGGAAGTCATCGATAAACGTCTCGCCTGTGACGCACGTCGATAACCCGAACTACAACTTTGTCGTCGAAAACTTCGTAGATCACCCTGAAATCCCCGCGTCTAGCGGAGAACCTGCCCGCGAGGTCAGCGCGTAGAGCCTTTCCAACCCTTAACGGATTGTGCGCAAGTACATTCACGATGAACTCCCAACACGCTGCCGCCACCTCTTCAGGCAGTTCCTCAGACAGGCCCCTGCGGGCACGTCGGGTCAGCTCGATCCGATACGCCGCTATTTCACGATGCCCTTCGCGCGGAGTTCTGCCTCAACCTCGTCGGCGGTGTAGAGGCGCCCAGCGGCGATGTCGGCCTCCGCCTCCCGCACCGCGGCCATGGCGGCTGCGTCGCCGAGGATGTCCAGCGTCTCCATGATCGAGTCGTAATCGTCGGCGCTGAGGAGGACTGCTGCTCGACGTCCCTGTCGGGTGACTTCGACGCGCTGATGGGTGCGGACGGCCTCGTCGACCAGCTTGGACAGATTCGCCCGGACCTCAGCCAGGGGCAGAGTAGTCATGTACAGAATTCTAGCGTCATGACGGAGCTCTGGGCCGCTGGAGAAGGATTTCTTGCCGTGGCGCCCTACCGGCCGGCATCTTGAGCGAACCGTCAGCGTGAACGAGACATCACACGTTGAACCGGAACTCGACTACGTCGCCGTCGAGAGTCACGGGAAGGCAGCCCTCAGTCCACGTCACCAATGAACTCGACGAGCAGTCTCTCTACGGTTGCGGCTTGATCCACGTTCACCATGTGGTTCGCATCCTCAACGACCTCGATCCGTGCATGCGGTAGCGACTCACGCAAGATGCTTGCGGATTTCGGGCCGTTGAGCGCCGACTCGTCTCTGCCGATGACAGCCAGCACAGGAATCGGCGTGAGTCGATCCAGATCGCAATCGCTTCGTAACGGCCAAATTCGAGGCTGCGGGTTTCTAAACGACATCTTGAAATTCATCGCACCACAGATGAATTGATGCATAGACGGCATCCACGGCCGTTGACGCAACAGTTGGCGGTTCTGAGGCATCACCATTGTGTCGAGCACCCGCCAGACGTGTCCCTCCTTCAGCGGCAGCACCAGCGTCGCGAGTCCCCGCACCATGAAGCCGGGACTCATTCCGCCCGCGATGCCAACTGGACACAGAAGCGCCAAACGCTCCACCTTTTCAGGGAAGGCCGCTGCGTAGTGCGCGGCGATCCAGGTGCCGCGTGAAGCGGCCACAAAACTTGACCGTTCAACGTCGATTGCACGCAATGTCTCGTCAAGCCATGTCGTTATGTCGGCAATTTTGGTCGTTGGTCTTGCTGCAACACTCTTGCCCACTTCGTCGATCGCATCGATCATGGTGACGTAGTGCGTCGCGGTAAGCACCGGCAACAACGGCACCCACATCGTCGAGCTGATCGACGACCCATGAAGGGCAACAAGCGAAGGCTTTGACCGGTCGCCCGCGTGAAGCACATGGGTTCTGCCGTAAGACGTTTCAACGTCTGATTCTGTGATGTGGACAGCGCTGGCCGAAAGCGCAGCGTCGTACAGCCGGAGATACGCTGCACGCGCGTGGTCAGAACGGAACTTCGAGAGTCTGGCCATATTCTCACCTAATCTACTACGCGCTACTGCTTGCTTGTAGACGGACGTTTTTCCGAACCGGAACTCCACCCCGTCAAAATCTGACCGCTGTCACTGACCTCGGGCTACTCCGAGCCGATGTTGCGCGCGGCCAATACCATCCAGGCTTGTGGGCAGCCGCGGATCGACACCGACACTCATCGTCCTCTCGGGCCGGCCCGGCGTAGGCAAGACCACCATCGCCCGTCGCCTATGCGCCGAGATCGCCGCTATTCACGTACGGATCGACACTATCGAAACGGCAATGACCACTTCCGGAATTGTTGGCCTGGCTGGAGGGTGGGACAAAGCTCCCGAGGCAGGGTACCGGGTCGCATATGCAATAGCGTTGGACTTCCTGAGTGCAGGTCACGACGTTGTTGCGGACAGCGTGAACCCCATAGCCGTTACGAGCAAGGCGTGGTACGAAACGGCTCGCGCGGCGGGGAGCCAACGTGATCGACGTTCGACCACGCCCCGTGCTATCTGACGCCTTTGCATCCGCACACCCGGCTTATGCGGACGCAACCTTGTTCGATTTGGACCGGTTGCATTTCCAGCACAGGGTTTGCAGGTTGTCCGGGGTCGACAAGCCGCCCTTGGAGACCGGAATGATGTGATCCACCTCCAGAAGTAGGCGCGGCTCCGCTACAAGCGACACCGAACAGTTTCGGCAGGTGTGGTTGTCGCGTGCCTTGATGGAATTCCGCAACCTGGAGGTCATCAACGCGCGCTGACCCGCTAGCAAGGCGCTGGGACAGCTTTCAGCGGTTCAGCATATGTGACGCGGTGGCTACCCTACGCGTTGTTCTGCTGCCCAGACGTCCTACACGTTGAACCGGAACTCCACCACGTCCCCATCAGCCATCACGTAATCCTTGCCCTCCATGCGCACCTTGCCGGCGGACTTGGCGGCGGCCATCGACCCGGCCTCGACCAGGTCGCCGTAGGAGACCACCTCGGCCTTGATGAAGCCCTTCTCGAAGTCGGTGTGGATCACCCCGGCCGCCTTGGGCGCGGTGTCGCCCTGATGGATGGTCCAGGCCCGCGCCTCCTTGGGTCCGGCGGTCAGGTAGGTCTGCAACTTCAGGGTGTGAAAACCGGCCCGCGCCAAGGCATCCAGGCCGCGCTCACTCTGCCCGATGGACTCCAGCAGCTCCATCGCGGACTCGTCGTCGAGTTCGGCGAGCTCGGCTTCGATCTTGGCGTCGAGGAACACCGCGTCGGCCGGGGCCACCAGCTCGCGCAGCGCGGCGACCCGCGCGGCATCGGTGAGAACCGACTCGTCGGCATTGAACACGTACAGGAACGGCTTGGTGGTCAGCAGGTTCAGCTCGCGCAGCGGCGCGGTGTCCACCCCGGCGGCGAACAGCGTCTTGCCGGTGTCGAGGATCGCCGCGGCGGCCACCGCGGCCTCGTGCATGGGCTTGCGGTCCTTGTTGTTGCGGGCTTCCTTCTCCAGCCGCGGGACCGCCTTCTCCAGGGTCTGCATGTCGGCCAGGATCAGCTCGGTGGCGATCACCTCGATGTCGGCCTCGGGGTCCACCTTGCCGTCCACGTGCACCACGTCGTCGTCGGCGAAGACCCGCACGACCTGGCAGATGGCGTCGCACTCGCGGATGTTGGCCAGGAACTTGTTGCCCAGGCCGGCCCCCTCCGAGGCGCCCTTGACGATGCCGGCGATGTCGACGAACGTCACCGGCGCGGGCAGAATCCGCTCGGAACCGAAAATCTCGGCCAGCTTGGTCAACCGGGGGTCCGGCAGCGGCACCACGCCCTCGTTCGGCTCGATCGTCGCGAACGGGTAGTTGGCGGCCAACACATCGTTGTGCGTCAGCGCGTTGAACAGGGTCGACTTACCGACGTTGGGCAACCCCACGATTCCCAGGCTCAGGCTCACGGGTAGCCAAGTCTAGAGCCCGGGGCGTGCCGCCGTGCGCCCCCGCCGCCTCCAGCCGGTACCGTCAGTGTGTGGCAGCAGCGCGGGAGAAGTCGGCAGTGGCCGCTGACCACCGTTCGATTTTGCCGAGCATCGCCGGTTTGCCGTGGTGGAGTGCAGTGGCGGTGGCGGTGGTCGCGACCGCGATCGGAGTGGCGTTCGACGCCGGATCCGGAGACAAAGAGCTGACCCTGGTCTTCTCCGCGCTCTACGTGATGGGCTGTATTGCCGCGGTGCTCATGGTGCAGCAGTCGGCGGTGTTCACCACGGTGGTCCAGCCGCCGTTGATCCTGTTCATCAGCGTGCCCGGCGCGTACTGGTTGTTGCGCGGCGGCGGCTTTCCCGGCCTCAAAGCCATCGTCATCAACTGCGGCTATCCCCTGATCGAACGATTCCCGTTGATGCTGTTCACGGCCGCGGCGGTGCTGCTGATCGGGATGGTTCGCTGGTATCTCGGCATGCTGGGTGGAACCGCGAAGCGCGAGATCGCCGACGACGGCACCCCGAAGCGGGCCACGCTCAGCGACCGTATCGGCGCCATGCTCACCTCGGCGCTCACCCGCAACCCCGCGCACGCCATCGAGCAGCCGGCTTCTCGCGAACAGCGCCCCGGGCAGCGTCCCCGCCGTGCCACCGCGGAGGCCCGTCGGGCCGCGCGGACCACCTCCGGCTCTCGATCACGTACTCGCGCCACCGAGCGCCGCAGCGCGGCCAACGGCTCGGCGCCGACGCGGTCGCGGCACGTTCGGCCGGACATGGACGCCCGCGCCGAGGAGCAGCCGCGTCCGCGCCGCCGCCCGCCAGCCGACGGCCGCGACCAGCCCATGCAACAACGGCGACGCCCGGTCCCCGAGGCGCATGGCGAGCGCCAGCCCCGCCGGCGCCCGGCCCCCGACTGGCAAGACGAGCTGCGGCGGCGTCCGCGCCCGCCCCAGGACGCGGCGCGCTCAGCCGACCCGCTCTCAAGGGCCAACCGGGACCCGCATCCGCGCAGCTACCGCCCGACCGACGCCTCCGAATCGATGCCGCGGCGCCGACCGGCTCCGACGGGCGCCGACGGGCGCGGCAACGCAACCGGCACTCGGCACCCCGTTTCTCAGGTGCGCTACCGCAGGTCCGGAGCCGACGAGGCCGAAGCGCAACCCCGCGCTCGTTCCCGTCAACCGCACGACGAAGCCGACTCCTGGGAGTTCGACATTTAGCTGGCGGCGATCGACGCTACCGGCGACTCGGCCGGATCTCGCGGGGTAGGGCGAAGACCAAGGTCTCGTTGGCGGTGGCCACCGGGAACACCGTGCCGTAGCCGTACTCACCAAGTCGCTCCAGCACCCCACGGACCAGGATCTCCGGCACCGACGCACCCGAGGTGACGCCGATGGTCTGCACCTCGCCTGCTTCGGGAGCCAGCCACGCCGGGTCGATGTCGTCGGCGTAGTCCACCAGGTGGGCAGCGCGGGCACCGGCGCCCAGCGCCACCTCGACCAGCCGGCAGGAGTTGGAGGAGTTCCGCGAGCCCACCACGATCACCAGCTCGCACTCCGGGGCCATCGCCTTGACCGCGGTCTGGCGGTTCTGGGTGGCGTAGCAGATGTCATCGCTGGGCGGATCCTGCAGGTTCGGGAAACGTTCACGCAGCTTGAGCACCGTCTGCATCGTCTCGTCGACGCTGAGGGTGGTCTGCGACAGCCACACGATCTTGTTCTCGTCGCGGACGGTCACGGCGGCTACAGCATCTAAGCCGTCGACCAGCTGCACGTCGTTGGGGGCCTCGCCGATGATCCCGATGACCTCCTCGTGGCCGGCGTGACCGATCAGCAGGATGTCGTAGCCGTCGCGGGCGAATCGTTTGGCCTCGTTGTGCACCTTGGTCACCAGCGGGCAGGTCGCGTCGATCACCCGTAGGTTGCGGTCGGCGGCCGTTTCGTGCACGGTCGGGGCGACGCCGTGCGCGGAGAACACCACGATCGCGCCTTCGGGGACCTCGTCGGTCTCGTGCACGAAGACCGCGCCCTTGTTCGTCAGGGTGTCCACCACATGCTTGTTGTGCACGATCTCGTGCCGCACGTATACCGGGGCGCCGTGCTTCTCCAGTGCCCGCTCGACGGTCTCGACCGCCCGGTCCACGCCCGCGCAGTACCCGCGCGGCTCGGCCAGCAGCACCCGCTTGCCGGCGGGAGCGCCGCCCACCCGCGCGGCTGAACTGTAGGCGATCTCCACGTCGACGGTTTGGGGCATGGCAACCAGCGTACGGTCTGCCGACACGAGACCGCCAGCTCGCGTCACGGCGTCAATACTTGGAGATGACCGGCAGGTAAGGCAGGCTGGGGGCCATGGCAACTGCACCCTTTGGAGTCCGGCTTCTGGTCGGCGCGGCCACCGTCGCGGTCGAGGAGACCCTGAAGCTGCCGCAAACCATCCTGACCTACCCGATGACGCTGGCCAGTCAGGCCGCGCACGCGGTGATGCGCTGGCAGCAAGGTGTCGCTGATCTGGTCAACAAGGGCGACACCACTCTCGAGTCGCTGTTCCCGCCGAAGGACGAGCAGCCGGAGTGGGCAACCTTCGACGAGGACATCGACGACAACTTCGACGGCGGTGCCGCAACCTTCGACGACGACACCGGCCCGCGCAACGACGGGCGGTTCGCCCTCTATTCGTTCAGCGAAGACGGGTCGACCCCGCCGAGCGCACCCGCCGACAACGAGGCTCAGGCCGGCCGCAACGGTGCCGCGGGCCCGGCGGTGCCCACCCCTGACCTGGTCGATGAACTCGACTACGGCTCGCTGACCCTGGCCCAGCTGCGGGCCCGGCTGGCCTCGCTCAGCCTCGACGAGCTGGAGACCCTGCTCGCCTACGAAGAGGCCACCAAGGGCCGCGCACCGTTCCAGACGCTGCTGGCCAACAGGATCACCCGCACCACCACGAAGTGACCGCCCCCGCGCCGGGCGAATCCGCCGAGAACCCGTTCCCGGTCCGTGCGGTCGCCATCCGGGTCAAGGGCTGGATCGACCGACTGGGTTCGGTGTGGGTGGAAGGGCAGCTCACCCAGATCAATCTGCGCCCGGGCGTGCGGACCGTGTTCATGGTGCTGCGCGACCCGGCCGCCGACATGTCTCTGACGGTGACGTGCAGCCCCGAACTGGTGGCCGGCGCGCCGGTCAAGCTGACCGAAGGCACCCAGGTGGTGGTCTGCGGCAAACCCAACTTCTACACCGCCCGCGGCACCTTCTCGCTACGCCTGAGCGAGATCCGCGCCGTAGGCATCGGCGAGCTGCTGGCCCGCATCGAGCGACTGCGCCGACTGCTGGACGCCGAGGGATTGTTCGATCCGCGCCTGAAACGGCCGCTCCCCTTCCTGCCGGGCACGATCGGCCTGATCACCGGGCGCGCCAGTGCCGCCGAGCGCGATGTCATGACGGTGGCCGGCACCCGGTGGCCGGCGGTGCGCTTCGCGGTGCGCAACACCGCCGTGCAGGGACCAACGGCCGTCGCCCAGATCGTCGAGGCGCTGCGCGAGCTGGACGCCGACCCGGCCGTGGAGGTGATCGTGCTGGCCCGCGGGGGCGGCAGCGTCGAGGACCTGCTGCCGTTCTCCGACGAAACCCTGTGCCGGGCCATCGCGGCATGCCGTACCCCAGTGGTCAGCGCGATCGGCCACGAACCCGACAGCCCGCTGTGCGATCTGGTCGCTGACCTGCGCGCGGCCACCCCCACCGATGCGGCCAAGCGGATCGTTCCCGACGCCGCGGCCGAACAGGCGCTGGTCGACGACCTGCGCCGGCGCAGCGCGCAGGCCGTACGTAACTGGGTGGTGCGCGAGGACCGCGTGCTGGCACAGCTGCGCAGCCGCCCCGTGCTGGCCGACCCGCTGCGCGCGCTGACCGAGCGCGGCGAGGAGGTACGGCGGGCCCTGGCCGCGGTGCGCCGTGACGTCACCCGGCTGATCGCCGTGCAGAACGAACGGGTGGGGCATCTGGCGGCGCGGCTGGCTACCCTGGGCCCGGCCGCGACGTTGGCGCGCGGCTACGCGGTCGTCCAGACTGTCGGCGCAGCGAGACCGCACGTACTGCGGTCGGTCGAAGATGCGGCGGCCGGCACCCGACTGCGAATCCGGGTGGCCGACGGGGCCGTCGCGGCGACGAGTGAGGGGCGACTTCTTGAAGGACGACTTCTTGAAAGACCGAGCGATGGCAGCTGAGCAAGCCGATCCGGTGACACCCGTTAGTGAGCTTGGCTATGAGCAATGCCGCGACGAGCTGATCGACGTGGTACAGCGCCTGGAGCAGGGCGGGATGGATCTCGACGCGTCGCTGAGTCTGTGGGAACGGGGCGAGCTGCTGGCCAAGCGGTGTGAAGAGCACCTGGCCGGCGCCCGGCGCCGGGTGCAGGAAGCGCTGGACTCCGAACCCGGCGACGACGCCCAGGCGTGACTTCCCTCTTTACAAGACCACGGGAACTGAAACACGTTCAGTTATGCTCGCCCGATGGGTGATCCTGCACTGACTACTGAACTCGGCCGGGTACTGGTCACCGGCGGCTCCGGCTTCGTCGGCACCAATTTCGTCAAGACCCTGCTGGAACGCGGCTACCAGGTCCGGTCCTTCGACCGCGCACCGTCGTCGCTGCCCGACCACCCCAACTTGCAGAAGGTGGAAGGCGACATCTGCGACCCGCAGACCGTGGCCGCGGCAGTCGCCGATATCGACACCGTGTTCCACACCGCGGCGATCATCGATCTGCAGGGCGGTGCGAAAGTCACCGACGAGATCCGCCGGCGCAGCTTCGCGGTCAACGTGGACGGCACCAAGAACCTGGTTCAGGCCGGACAGCGGGCCGGGGTGAAGCGCTTCGTCTACACCGCCTCCAACAGCGTGGTGATGGGCGGCAAGGCCATCTCGGGCGGCGACGAAACCATGGCCTACACCACCAAGTTCAACGACCTCTACACCGAGACCAAGGTGGTCGCCGAGAAGTTCGTGCTCGGCGAAAACGGTGTTGACGGCATGCTGACCTGTGCGATCCGGCCATCGGGCATCTGGGGCGACGGGGACCAGACCATGTTCCGCAAGCTGTTTGAAAGCGTGGTCGCCGGTCACGTCAAGGTGTTGGTCGGCAGCAAGCGCGCCAAGCTCGACAACTCCTACGTGCACAACCTGATTCATGGCTTCATCCTGGCCGCCGAGCACCTGGTTCCCGGCGGATCGGCACCCGGCCAGGCCTACTTCATCAACGACGGTGAACCGATCAACATGTTCGAGTTCGCTCGGCCGGTGATGGAGGCGTGCGGAGAGCGCTGGCCCCGGATCCGGGTTTCCGGCCGGCTGGTGCGCGACACGATGTTCGCCTGGCAGTGGCTGCACTTCCGGTTCGGCCTGCCCGAGCCGATGTTGGAACCCGGTGCGGTGGAACGGCTTTACCTGAACAACTACTTCTCGATCGCCAAAGCCGGTCGCGACCTCGGCTACCGGCCGCTGTTCACCACCGAGCAGGCGATGGCCGACTGCATGCCGTACTACAAGGAGCTCTTCGAGCGGGTCAAGGCTGAGGCGCATCCGCACCTGACGACCGTGGTCGCCGAGCCGCACCCCGAGTAGCCGCCGCGATATGGCGCAAACGCTTGGCATGGAAGGCGATACCGACCGGGCCGAGTCGATTACCTCATAACGAGCGGCGGTCTGGTACCAGCGGCCGCATACAGCAGGTACCTCATGGTCGGTTCGGGCCGGCAGTTCCGGGAGCGCCGGGGGTCCCGTCGACGCCACCGTCACCACCCGCGGTGCCGCTATCACCGACGATGGCTGAGCCGATGCCGCGGCCACCGTCACCACCGGTCCCGCCGACTCCACTTCCGTTCGGGCCGACCGACCCGCCATTTCCGCCGTTGCCGCCGGCACCGCCGATTCCGCCGTTGACACCGACACCGCCGCGGCCACCGTCGCCGCCGGCACCGCCGCCGTAGCCGCCCGCACCGCCCCAGCCGCCCCTACTGGTGCCCGTGCCCGAGCCGCCCTGCCCGCCGTGGCCGCCATTGCCGCCGTTCCCGGCGGCACTGCCGGGGCCACCCGGGCCACCGCCGCCTCCTCCGCTGTTGTACCCGATGATCGCAGCGGTGCTGATGCCTCCGGTTCCGCCGCTACCTCCGGCGCCGCCCACACCGCCGGCGAAGCCGTCAACCGAGCCGCCATCACCGCCGGAACCACCGGCGCCCCCGTCGCCATCGGGCGTGTACCTATCGCCGCCCGCCCCGCCATAGCCACCCCAACCGGCATTGCCACCGGTCCCGGCGTCACCACCATTGCCGCCGTTGCCACCGGTCCCCCCGCCGCCCCAGCCGCCGGATCCCTCCCAACCGCTGACGCCACCAGCCCGGCCGCCGTTGCCGCCGTTGCCGGCGTTGCCATGGTCTCCAGCATTGCCGCCGCCACCGCCGTTTCCGCCGTTGCCGGCCAGATCGCGGTCGCTGTCCTGGCCGCCACGGCCGGGCAGGCCGAGAGCAGCCCAGCCCAGCCTAGCGCCGTTGCCACCCTTGCCACCGTTGCCTGCGGTACCGGTATTTCCAGCGCTGCCGCCCGCTCCGCCGTTACCGCCGTTACCCCCGTTGCCGGCCGTGCCGTCGCTGCCGACGGCGAGGCCTCTACCATCAGTATTTGATTGGTAGTTGCCACTATCACCCGCGAAGCCGCCGTCGCCGCCGTCACCGGCATGGCCGCCATCACCGGCGTTGCCGCCGTAGCCACCGTTGCCCCCGTCGCCACCGTCACCAGTGTCGTGGCCCGCTCCACCTCCTCCGGCCCAGCCGCCGCTGCCACCCGCGCCGCCCCAACCCCCGTCGCCGGCATCGCCACCGTTGCCGCCACGGCCACCCTCTCCCCCGCCACCGCCAGTGCCGTAGTTGATCGGTTCACAGTCGAAGAAAGCGCGGCAGCCCTTCCAGCCCCACGAGGTCTCTCCGCCCGAGCCACCGTTTCCACCGCTACCGCCGGTGCCGGCTCGGCCGCCCGAGCCGGTGGCGCCGCCGTCGCCGCCGCCACCACCATGGCCGCCCAGACCCCCATGTCCGGCGTTGCCGAGGGAACCCGCGGTACCGAAAAGACCGCCTGCGCCGGGAAGCCCACCGCGTGCCCCCGAACCTCCGTATTCGCCATCCCCGCCCCGCCCACCGTTGCCGGCATCGCCGGACACGACGTCGGCGCCGTGTCCACCGTGCCCGCCGTTGCCCGAGTTGCCCCCGTTGCCGCCGACGCCACCGTTGCCACCGGTTCCGGCCAGCCGTCCGCCGTCGCCTCCGTTGCCTCCGATACCGCCGACGCCGCCGGAATGACCGCGCTCACCGGCCTCACCGTCGAGGGACGCGAGGCCGACGCCCCCGTTGCTGCCGTCAACACCGTCGGAGCCGTTGCTGCCATTGCCACCGTTACCGCCGGCGCCTCCGTTGCCCACCAGCCAGCCACCGACCCCGCCCACACCACCGGCACCACCGTCACCGCCGTACCAGCCGGTGCCGACGCCGGGTGCGCCCGAACCACCGACGCCGCCGTCGCCGAACATGCCAGCACTACCGCCGGGCCCGCCGGCCCCATCGTTGACCCCGGCGACACCGGACGTGCCGGCACCGCCATCGCCGAACAGGAAGCCCCCGTCGGCGTGGCTGCCGAACCACCCCAGGCTGCCCAACAAAGAGGTGTTGGTGCCCGTGAACTCGTCGAGCCCGTTGCCGATCAGATCCCGCCCGAACAGGGTGTCGAACGGCTGATTGATCACCTGTAGGAACAACGCGTTGTTCGGATCGTCAATGAAGTCCTGGCCCATCTGATGCAGCGTCACGTAGAGATCCTGAAGAGGGTCCGATGCCACCGCCTGCGACATCTCCAGTCCCCAGACCGCAGGATCAAACACCCAGGCCACCGGATCGATCAGATCGTCGATCCAGTCGGACAGGTCAGCGCTGGCCTCCGGCGGGCCGGCCAACGACGCCATTCCGAATGCCAAGAAGACACCCACGGCCGTGCCCGCTCCGAACGCGCGGCGGTACGACCTGGCCTTGGTCACTTGAGACATTGGGCGGGACATCGAGACTCCTTCACCGAATGCGGCTTTGCCGATAACGGACCGTTGTCAAGGCATGAGACTCGTCAGAACGTCTTCCAGCTCCGGGCTGGGCAATGTGGCGATGTCCGCAACTCCGGCAGGGTCGAACACTGCGCCGAGTTCGCCCATCGCGCCGGGCTCCAGGATCGACGTCACGACACCGGGATCCAACACAAGGGCTGCACTGTCTCCCAGAGGTCCCATGGCGTCGGCAACGGCAGGATTCGCGTCGAAGCCGAAGAGCACCTCGATCTGATGCCAGAGGGAAGCCAAGACGATGGGCCCGAAGAATGAAGTAAGCCCAATGACCGAGAAAACGGGGCCGATGATGGGAAGTTCCGCTCCGGCGTTGATCAGCATCCACCAAGTGGCGACGTAGTTGCCAGCCGTCAGCTCATCCCACCACTCTTGCCAAAAAACCGAGTCGAGGTAGGTGGGGAGATTCCAATCGGCGGGGTTCGGCAGCTCGGACGCGAGGCCATCGACCGGACCGACCAAGTCGATGCTGTCTGTGACCGCGGCGAGTTCGACTGCGCGCTCAACGCTGATCGGTGCGGCCACCGGGGTGACGTGAATCAGGCCGGCGCCGATTACGGCGACGCCCGCGATCACACTAGGTCGAAGTGCCAGTTTCATCATCAGCCACCTTCGCTAGGTAAGAATTGACTGAAAAAAATATTGCCGACACCCGGCGCAACCAGAGCAGTAGCGCACCACTGCAATTTCACCCGATTGGGCGACGGCGCTACTGAGTCCGGCGCCGGGGTCGCAGCGCGGCAAGTTCTTCGCGGCTGGCGGTGTCGGTTTTCGCCATGGCCCGGTAGATATGGCTCTCGACCGTTCGGACGGAAAGGGTCAGTCGTTCGGCGACGGCTCGGTTGGACAATCCCTCACCGATCAGCATCACGATCTCGGCCTTCAGCCACCTCATACTCGACGATGTTGCGAAGATACAGAGCGTTGCCGAGAGTGAGTTTCCACAGTCGTTGAGCCGCCCCGGAATCCACCGGGCCATCCAATGTCGTCGACAGCAACGCGGCGGTTTCGTCAAGCGACAAGGGCTGCAGATCAAGACGCTCGAAGCGACCGGCCGCCCAGATTTCTTGCACGGCAGCGGGAATCGCTTCACCGTCACGTACCGTCAGAATCACCTTGGCCAGGCCCCGCAGCACGATCTGATGCACAACGAATGCGGACAGTTCGTCGATCAGATGCGCATCGTCGACGCCCACTACCGTGGCGCCCGAAGATGCGGACGTCAGCGCGTTCGATCACCCCGCGAATCAGCTGAACCGTCTCGGTGACACCCGACGGTGCCCACGCGGTAAATGCGCCGAGCGGAACGCTGCGCGCCGAAGATGTGTAGACCGCCCAACGCACTTCGTGCCCCTGCGACTCAGCTACAGACAGCACCTCACGGCAGATCCGGCTCTTCCCAACTCCCGCCGCGCCGCAGACGACGGCCCCGGACACCTCTGCAGTCGACAGCGCCTCTCCCAGCGTCTGCATCTCCTCAGAGCGGCCGGTGAGCGGCCACGACAAGCGCATTCCACTCATATCATCGCCTCTGCCATCGCCAAGTGCCCGGCGTACCCGCACATCTTCGCTTTAGCCCGGTAACGTTTCGCGTACTCGCCGTAAGCCATACCGTCACCCCGGGCCTGCGCCAGCAATGCCCGCCCATGCAGTAACCAGGCGTCAAACAGGCCCAAGTCGGACACGTTCACCGCCTCCGCGAAGCCGTCGAGCACGGCTTCGGCCTCGTCGGGGTCGCCGTGCGAGTTTCGATCAAGCAGCAGTTGCACCAAGCCGATGGCCGCCGGTACGTACCAGAGCACGACGCCACTCTCCAGCAGCGTCCGGACCACCGCGCGCAACAGCCCGACCGCACCGTCGAAATCACCCATTTGTGCCATCCGCAGGGCGATCTGGGTATCCGCCACCTGAGCAAGACTGGCAATGAATCGCTGGTTCAGTGCGGTTTCTCGAGCCAGCGCCAGCAGTTCCAAGCCCCGATCCCGATCAGGACCGTTGCAGTGGACGAGGGCAATACCCCGGGCCAGGCGAGCTGCAGCCAAGGCGAATTCGTCGCCGGACTGCTCCGCCACTTCCAAAATCTCCGCACTGCTTTGCATCGCAGAATCGGCCAGGATCGCGCCTTGCGGGACCAGCAGGCATTGGAACATTACCGTGACGGCACGAGTCGTGGGGTCGAATCCGCGAGCCATCGCGGCCGCCGAATCCAGATCGTCCTCCCAGCCCGGACGTCCAAGCAACATGCTGAACACTCCCCGCACCGCTATCGCAGCCGTCAGAGGCGAACCCAGCAGCAGGTTTCCCTTCTCCGGATCACCGTCGGCCAGCTCGATGAGTCGCTGCGCAAGCCGCAAGCCCTCTACCGCATCGCCGGGTTCGAGCTTGGCCCAGAGCGCGGCGAACAGCAGGCCAACCGTCAGCTCGGGGTCACCGACGGACTCCAGCAGGTCAACGAATTGCGCAGTAACCCCAGGCACTTCCTGATAGCGGGAATGAAATGCCATGGCGGTCAGCAGGCCGGCCATCCCGATGGCCAGTGACACCGAATCACCAGAAGCTGTGCAAAGCTCACGCAGTTCGTCGAAGCCAGTGTCTGTGACACTCCCACCGACTCGCCATACACTGCCGCACAACAGAGTTCGCGGGGAGATCCGCATCGATGAACGGCCGGGATCGTTGAGGGGCAACCGATCGGCCACCGTGCGGGCCCGTTCCCAACTGACCCGCGCGGCACGGATATCGCGATGTTGCGCCCACGCTCCGGCCCGCATGTGCCAACCGAAGGCGCTGGGTAGATCCTCAGCGGCCTCAAGATGCTCGGCGATCATCGCCGCATTCTCATCGTGTGCATCGAGATGGCGTTGTTCGATCGCTGTGGCGAGTTGCCTGTGCATTGCCGCGCGGTGCGACTTCAGCTGTGATTCGTAGGCCACAATTCGGACCAGTGGATGATGGAACGCATATTCGGCATGGGGCGCGAACCGCAGCTGATCAATAAGCTCCGCGTCGAGCAGCGGGGTGATCTGGGCGTCACCGTCGAGCAATGCCAACCGCTCGGCGTCGAACCGCAACCCGATCACCGCAGCGGCGCTCAACGTCCGTTTGACCGCCGGATCAAGCCGGTCGATGCGGGAGGCAATGGTGGCCTGCACCGTTGCCGGCACAACGAACTCGGCATCGTCGACCACGCAGGTGTAGCGCCCGCGAGATCCGGTCAACACGCCACGCTCAGCCAAATCGCGCACGAGTTCCTCGGCGAAAAGCGGATTTCCGGCCGCCCGCTCGGCGACCTGCCCGCACAGCGCCGCCGCCGACAGGTGGGAGCCGATCAATTCGGCGGCAAGCATGGCCGTCTGCGACGCATTCAGTGGTCCGAGATTGATGGTCTGCGATCCCACCGTCCGGGTCATCACGCCGCGATATTCGGGCCGGCAGGTGATTAACACCAGTGACGGGGTATTACGGATCACGTCGAGGAAATCTGTCAGCAATAACTCGCTGATCTCATCGATCCAATGCGCGTCCTCGACGATATAGACCGCAGGTGTGGTGCGTGCCAGCGAGATGACATTGACCAGCTGTGTCACTCGCCGGCGCCGGGCGTCGGGGTCAATGGCGGGCAACTCGATCCCACTCTCGCGAACACCGAGTAGATCCTCAAGTAGCAGCAGGTCTTGCGGATCCGCGTCGGGCGCGCGTTTCTCGACTCGCGTTCGCGCCGATTCATCATCGAGGCCGTCTATCCCAAGTGCGGTGCGCAGCAGCGAAGTCGCCGTGTGGAACGGGATATCGCGGGCATGAGATTCGCAGTAGGCGGCGAATACCTCAACACCGCGACTTCGTGCCAGAGCGCTGATCTCACGCACGATCCGGCTCTTGCCGATGCCGGGAGGTCCGACCACACCCACGACACAGCCGGTGCCCGCGATCGATTCATCCAGCATTCCCCGCAGTGCACTCATCTCCCAGGACCGACCCACCAATGTCGAGTCCTGCCGGCGGGTGTGCCGACGCTCCGGGGACACCGCCAGCAGCAGGCGCACAGGCACCCGCTCGGCCACACCCTTGATGTGAACCAGCTCGGGCTCGCCCAGTTCCGCGACGTGTTGGATCAGTCGGGCAGTCGATTCGCTGAGCATCACCCCCTGGGGCGGTGCCACCGACTCCATCCGCTGCGCGAGCCCGACCTGCTCGCCGATCGCTGCGTAGCTCAGCGCGGTGGAGCCAAGGTCCCCGGCAACGACCTCACCGGAGTTCAACCCCACCCGCAGCGCCAGTGTGACCCCGTCAGCGCGGGCCACCTCAACAGCCAGTTGTTGAGCTTGCTGCTGGATCTCCAGCGCAGCCAGACATCCCCGTAACGCATGGTCCTCCAACGCCACCGGCGCCCCGAACACCGCCATGATCGCGTCGCCGACGAACTTCTCGACCCGCCCGCCGTAGCGCTGCAGCACCGCCGCGCACACGTTGAACAACTCGGTCATGATCTCGCGCAACCGCTCCGCCCCCACCGCAGCGGCAATATCCATCGAATGCACCACATCCGCGAACAGCACCGTGACCTGCTTGAACTCGGCAGGCGCCGCCGCCACGACCGGCACACCGCACCTGAAGCAGAACCTCGCGTCGCGCGGCAACTCGGTACCGCACGCGACGCAGAGCAGTCCTGCTGAGTTCACCCGAGCGCTCCCCGTACGTACCGGAATACTTGGCCCACTCAGGATAGAACCGCGCCTGCCCGCGCCAATCGCACTTTCAGTTAGTGCGCAGTACCTCGGCCGTCTCCAACCGCCGCGCATGGATCACCGGATAGACCGCCGCGGCCAACACCAGCACGGTCACGGCGGCCACCCCGGTTCGCAGCGGTAGGCCGAGCACACCCCTGTCGATCTTGGTGCCGTAGAACACCGCTGAGCCCATCGACCAGAGATAGGTCAGACCCACTCCCCCGAGCACCGTTGATGAGTTTGCCCGTAGCGGGACTCGGCGCCCTGATGGAAGGGGCCGACGGCCGTGGGCTGGTCTTTCAGATGTCATTGCCGCCCCGGGAGTTCGACGCCACGTCAAGCCCTGCGATTCGGGAACACCTGCACCGGTTTCAACGCGCCGGCTGACCCGCGTCAGGAGATCAGACTGCCCACAAGCGCGCCGATATCCTCGATGCCGGACGGACCGGGATCGAGCACCGGGTTCAGATCTTCGACCAGCGCGGTGATGTCCCCGGTGCCCGAAGCCTCTGCTGAGTAGACGTACGGATCGAAACCAAAGAGACCCGCGATCCAGTCCCAGGCGGTTTCGAAGAACTGCCCAACGCTGACCACGAGGCCGCCAAAGACGAAGAAGCCGCCGAGAAGGATATCGGTGAGGAGGTTCGCGATGAAGTCCCCGAAATCACCGAGGGGATCGGCAAGTGCCGGTTCGGCACTGAGCACCCCGTTCAATGCCCCGTCATCGGAGGTCAGGTCCGCGATGACCGCAGCCAACGGCGACACGCTCTCGCCGTCGAGACTATTCACCACCGCATCGAAGGGACTCACCAGGTCGATGGGATGCTCGGCGGCTGTATGCGCTACCGCCCGGTGCTCGACATTAGGCCCGCCCACCGGGGGGATAACGAGCAGGAAGGCACCTAGCAAGGCGCCAGAGGCGTGAGTCACTATTGCTCTCCCTTGATCAGCGCCCACCGGGCCGCTGCCCGGTGCACGTCCTCCGCAGAACCCCTGATCAGCTGGACGACTTCCATGTTCCGGCTGTAATGCGTGGCAACCCAGCCGATGCCGTGTTCGTAGTCAACGCGCAGCAACGTGCCGTCCTTGGCCCAATCTTGACCGCACTCATGTAAAGCGATCATCGTCATCTCCCGCCGATTTCGTTCTGCGATACGAATCGTCAGTGACGTGGGATAGGACGACGTCAGTAGTGCAGCACTGCAGTTTCACTCAGTCTTCGGACGGCGTCACTGAGTGACCGTTCAGCTCCGGCGGCGCGGGCGCAGGGCTGCCAGTTCGTCACGGCCCTTGGTGTCCGTCTTCAACATGGCTCGATAGATGTGGCTTTCCACGGTGCGAACGGAGACGTTCAGTCGCTCGGCAATCGCTCGGTTGGACAATCCCGCGCCGATCAACATCACGATCTCTTGTTCGCGATCGGTCAGCGGCAACGGCTCTGCGGCCTGGCGCAGCGCCGGGGTACTGGCACCACCGCATTGATCGGCCAGTGTGGCGGCGCGGGTGGCGCACACCAGCGCTGTTCCCCGCAGGTCTTGGCGGCGGTACTCGATCGCTGCGCGGGCGGCGGCATCGACCGCGCCAACCAGATCCCCGATGCGCTCGAATTCCAGTGACACCGCAGCCATCTCCGCGGCGTCGCCGTCGCGCAACGCGCCGGCGAGTCTGGCGGCCAGCCCAACCCGCGGACCCTCGACGACAGCTTCGAGTTCGCGTAATCGGACCGCACCGGTGCGATCCCCGAACTGGGCGGCGGTCTGCAGGCAGACCACTTCGGATGCGAATTGCCCTTTCGCCGCGGCCGCCTCGGCCGCCGACCTCACGATAGCGATCGCCTCGCTCACTGCGCCCTGACCGGCGACCACCCACGCCCGGGCCAGGCTCCGGTCACAGTCGAGCAGTCGGAACGGACGCCGCAGTTTGTCGAGCGTGGCAAGAGCGGCGACGGCCTCGTCAGTCGCACCACGCATCGCCAAAGCGGTGATGGCGGGCACGAGATAGCGGTAACCCCAACCGATGGCATGGCTGGCCGACAATCCTGCTGCCGCCTGTTCCAGCAGACGGCATGCGGCGTCGAGGCGACCGGCACCCAGGGCCGCCACGCCTGCCACGGCGACACCGAGTGACCCCGCCGCTCCCGGCAGCTCGGCTGCCTGTCGGCTGACCCGCTCGGCCGCCTCGACCGCCTCGTTCACTCGTCCCGCCAACAGCAGAGCGCCGATGTGTGCATCGGCGATGTTGAAACTCATCTGTGGCGCGTCCAGGGAACGGGCGACGATGCCATACCCGGCCTCAGCCGTGGCCAGGGACTCGGCGGTGCACCCCGCGTCTGCGGCGATGGCGGCGAGCACCCAGGCGATCTCAGCGCCGACAACGGCCGGCAACTCCTGCACGTCAAGTACTTCGGCGGCCTGCCTCGCCGCATCCGGGCGGTCCACGGCAAACCAGTACACCGTCAGGAAGGCATCGATGTAACTGCGAGCCTGCTGCGCTACGGTGCGCGACGCCTCGTCGATGATCTCCTTCGCCCGCGCCGGCTCACCGAGCGCCCAGAGCATGTTGCTGGCCCGCAGAAACGCCAGCCGGGCGCGGTCGCTGTCAGTCAGGTCGCCGACGGTAATCTCGGCGAGCACACTGTCGGCTTCCCCGCCGTGGCCCAGCCACGACAGTGCGTGTGCGCGAACGAAACTCGGATCCGGTCCCCCGCCGGCCCGGATCGCCGCTCCGGCAAGTCTTTCGGCGAGAGTCAAGTCCGCCAGCCAGACGGCGCCGTGGGCTGCCCTGACCAGCAACTCGGCGTCGGGCGCGAGGTCGGAGTCAAGACTCAAAGTGGCACGGCGCACCACCACCTGGATATCGTCTCGATCCTCGGCCGCGGCGAGTTCCGCGGCAACCAGTCCCCGTAACCGCCGTAGCCGGGTGGCCGGCGCGCGGGTGCGCCGCACCTCACCGTAGAGCGGATGCGCGACCCGCACCTGAACACCGCCGACGAGGGACTCCAGCGTGATCAGGCCGCGGGTATCGGCTTCCTCGACCGCAGCCGGATCGGTGATCCGGGTCAGGGCGGTCAGATCGATCGGCTCCCCGACCGCCAATGTGTCGATCACATCACTGATCGGCCCGGGCAAGGCGCCGAAACGAGATTCGATGAGATCGACCAGGCCCAGCGGCATGATCGGATCCCCGATCCACCGCCAGTAGCCGCGTTGTTGCTCGATCCGGCCGTCGGCGAACTCCTGCTCGACGATGTGACGCAGATACAGCACATTCCCGTGAGTCAGCTTCCAAAGCCGCTGAACCGCTTGAGGATCCACCGGTCCGTTCAGAGCTTCCGACAGCAGCGTGTTGGTTTCGTCGATCGACAACGGCTGCAGGTCAAGTCGTTCGAACCGGCCGGACACCCAAAGCTCGCGCACCGCAGCGGGGATGGGTTCGCCGTCGCGGACGGTGAGAATCACCTTGGCCAAGCCCCGCTGCACGATCTGCTGCACAACAAACGCCGATAGGTCATCGAGCAGGTACACGTCATCGACGCCGACCACAACCATGACACCGGGCGAGGCGGCGACCAGTGACTCGATCACCCCCCGCAGCAACTGAACCGTGTCGGTGACACCGGGCGGCGTCCACGCCGCGAAGGCGCCGAGGGGAATGGCGCGCGCCGCAGATGTGCCTACCGCCCAGCGAGTTTCGCTCCCGCGCGCCTCGGCTGCCGACAATGCCTCACGTGCGATCCGGCTCTTCCCCACACCCGAAGCACCGTGGATGACGATTCCGGCGACATCCGGGGCCGCGATGGCCGCCTGAAGGGTCCGCATCTCCGCCGAGCGGGCGGTCAACGGCCAGGACACACGCACGATCCCGGCCCTCACCTCATGGCCTCGGCCAACGCAATGTGCCCTTCGTAGCCAACCTCGGTGGCCCGCTTGAGGTACTGGTCGGCGAGTCCGCGGTAGCCGTCCTGGTCACCGTTCGCGCGTGCAAGCAACGCGCGCATCCCGAGGAGCGGGACGTCGAACAACGCATAGCCTTCGTCGGTGGGCACCGCCGCCAATCGGTCAATGGCGACCTGCGCCTGCGTGAGGTCAGTGCTGTTGCCGCGCTGTAACAGTGCTTCCACCAACACTCTGGTGGTCTCCCCGCGGGTGATCATGTCGCCGGTTTCGTACAGGTAGTCGACGGCGGTGCGGGCCAGCTCGACAGCATCATCGAACTCGCCGATGCGAGCCTTCTCCCGCGCGAGCTCGGCATCAAAGAATCGCACGGCCCGTTGTGCGTAGCCGTGCCGCAGATAGGCATCGCGGTACTCGGTCAGCAGCGCCAAGCCGGCTTCACGTTGGGAAGCATCCTGGTTGAGCAGAACGAGACCTCGAGCAAGTCGTGCGGTATCCACCGCGTAGTCGTCACCGGACTGCTCGGCCATCTCCAGCGCCCGAGCGGTCTCGCGGTCGGCCGCCTCGTCAGGCGATACCACCCGGGCGTAGACGGCGAAGCCGTACTTGCCCAGCACGACAGTGACATAGGTCCTGGCGTCCGCACCGCGGGCCATCACCATCGCCTGATCGAGGTCTTCTTTCCAGCCGGGGAGCCCAAGGCCATACCGGCAGGAACCGCGGAACATGATCGCGACCGCCAGCGGTGAACCGATCAGCAGATTGCCCTTGGCCAGATCGCCGTCGGCCAGGTCGATGACGCGCTGCGCCAAGCGCAGACCCTCGGCCGCCTCGCCGGCCTGAACCTTGATGTTGCTCGGCGCGATGGCCAGCGCAACCATCATGGTCGGGTCGCCGATCAGCTCCAGCAGTCGGCTGCAGTCCGAGGCGACACGTGAGGCCTCGACGTACCGGCTGTGAAAGATCAGCACCGTCATCAGACCGGCCATGCCAATGGCCAGCGATAGTTTGTCGTCGACGGCGGTGCACAGTTCGCGCAACTCGGCAAAGCCCGCATCGGCGACGCTGCCGCTGACCCAGCTGGTGCTCGCGCAGAGCATGGTGCGCGGGGCGATCCGCTCCGACTCCCGACCCGGGTGGTCGGTGGGCAATCGGTCGGCGATCGCGCGGGCACGCTCCCAACTGACTCGCGCGGCTCTGATATCGCGATGCTGTGCCCAGGCACCGGCCCGCATGCGCCAGCCGTACGCCGCGGGCAGGTCACCGGCGGCCTCCAGATGCTCGGCGATCAGCGCCGCGTTCTCGTCGGCCGCATCGGAGTGACGTTGTTCGATCGCGGTGGCCAGCCGCCGGTGCAGGTCGGCACGCTGCGCCTTGAGTTGCGACTCGTAGGCGACGATCCGAACCAGCGGATGACGGAAGGCGTACTCCGCGTGCGGGGTGAACCGCACCTGCTCCACGAATTCGGCAGCGATCAACCCCTCCAGCTGCACACCGCTGTGGAGAACCGCCAATTGCTCTGCGTCGAAACGCAGTCCGATCACCGCAGCGGCATTCAGCGTCTGTTTGGCGACCGGTTCGAGTCGATCGATACGGGCGGCGATGGCGGCCTGCAACGTCGCCGGCACGACGATGTCGGCATCATTGACAGCGCAGACATAGCCGCCGCGGGAACCGCTGAGCACCCCGCGCTCGGCCAGGTCCCGCACGATCTCCTCGGCGAAGAACGGATTTCCCGCCGCCCGCTCGACGATCCGCCCGCACAACGTCGACACCGACGGGTGCGAGCCGAGCAATTCGGTTGCCAGCGTTACGGACTGGGACGCATTCAACGGTGCCAGGGCGATGGTCTGCGAGTTCGGCGTCCGGGCCAGAACGCCACGGTATTCGGGCCGGTAGGTGATCACCACCAGTGATGCGGTCTGCGGGATCACCGCGAGAAAATCCGCCAGCAACAGTTCGCTGACCTCATCGATCCAATGCACGTCCTCGATGACGTAGACGACCGGGTCCTGCCGTTCCATCGAGACTTTGTTGACCAGCCGTGTCAGTCGGCGGCGCCGTGCATCGGGATCGATCGCACCCAGGTCAACGCTGTCGCCCCGAATACCGAGTAGATCGTCAAGCAGGAGCAGATCCTGCGGATCGGCGTCCGGCGCGCGCCCCCTGATTCGCGCACGCGCTGCCGCGTCGTCGAGTCCGCTGATCCCGAGCGCGGTGACAAGCAGCCCGGTCACCGCGTGGAACGGGACATCGGCGGCGTGCGACTCGCAGTAGGCGGCGAACACCTCCACGCCTCGGCCTTGCGCGACGCCGCTGATCTCGCGGGCAATGCGGCTCTTCCCTATTCCGGGTGGCCCCACAACACCGATCACGCAACCAGTACCGCTGATCGCCTGCTCGAGAATGCCTGTCAGTGCGCCCATCTCCCAGCCGCGACCCACCAACGAGGGATCCTGTCGAGCGGCATGCCGATGCTCCGGCGACACCCCCAACAACCGATGCGCCCGCACCGGTTCTGTCGCACCCTTGATCTGGACCCACTCCGGGTCCGCCAGCACCACCCAGCCCCCGGCCAAGCGCGCTGTCGAATCGCTGAGCAAGACCCCACCTGCCGGCGCGACCGACTCCATCCGCTGCGCCCGCCCGACCTGCTCACCCATCGCGGTATAGCTGCCTGGCCCCGAACCGATCTCACCCGCAACAACCTCACCCGAGTTCAGGCCGACTCGCAGTTGCAGCCCACCGTCGCCAGTCGCGGCGTTCACCCGCTGAATCTCCAACGCCGCCAGACATGCCCGAAAAGCATGGTCCTCCAACGCCACCGGCGCGCCGAACACCGCCATCACGGCATCGCCGATGAACTTCTCCACCCGCCCGCCATACCGGCGCACCACCTCCGCGCACCGGTTGAACAGCTCGGTCATGATCTCGCGCAACCGCTCCGGGCCCACCGCAGCGGCGATGTCCATCGAATGGACAACGTCGGCGAACAGCACCGTGACTTGCTTGTATTCGGCGGGCGCAGGTGCCGCGACCGGAGCGCCACATTCGAAACAGAACTTGGCATTCAGCGGCAACTCGGTGGCACACGAGGCACAGGCGGTCATGTCATCGCCGCCCGGCACATGATTGTCGCGCCCATCGCTACGCCGCCGATCCGGAATTTCATCCGACCGGAAAAGAATAAACTCATCCACCCTGACCAGCTACGTATTGCAAAATCGCGAGAACACTTTCCAACCAATCGAGGGGTCTCATGGACACGGTCCTGGTTACCGGCGCATTCGGGCTGGTCGGTTCGGCGGTGGTGCGGCAGTTGGCCGCCGAGGGCCGTACGGTGGTCGCGACCGACCTCAACACCCCGGCCAACCGCAAGGCGGTCGCCGCACTGCCGGGGTCGGTGCAGGTGCGCTACGCCGATCTCACCGATCCGGCGGCCGTCGACGCCCTGGTCGGCGCGGTCCGGCCCGCAGCGATCATCCACCTGGCCGCGGTCATCCCACCGTTCATCTACGTGCGTCGAGACCTGGCACATCGCGTCAACGTCGAGGCCACCGGGCACCTGTTGGCGGCCGCGGCCGCCCAAACCGACCCGTCGAACCTCGCTAAACCGCCGCGATTCGTTCAGGCCTCGAGCATCGCGGTGTACGGGTCGCGCAATCCCCACACCGTCTCGGATGTGCTGACCGCCGACACTCCGACCAATCCCGCCGACGTCTACGGCGACCACAAAGTGCGGGCCGAACAACTGGTGCGCGCCTCCCCGCTGGATTGGGTCATCCTGCGGCTGGGCGGGGTGCTCACCGTCGACCCGGGCTCCTACATGAAGCTCGACAACCTGTACTTCGAGCAGCTGCTGCCCACCAACGGCAGACTGCAGACCGTCGACGTCCGCGATGTCGCGTCCGCGTTCGTCGCCGCCACCACCGCGCCCGTCGTCGGGGAGACCCTGTTGATCGGCGGCGACGACTCACATCGCCAGATCCAGGGCGACGTCGCACCGGCGATGGCCGCCGCGATGGGGCTGGTCAACGGCCTGCCCGCCGGCCTTCCGGGTAACCCCGATCGCGACGACGACTGGTTCAACACCGACTGGATGGACTCCAGCCGCGCCCAGGAGGCCCTGGGCTTTCAGCACCACTCCTGGCCGGACATGCTCGCCGAGACGGCAACCCGCGCCGGCGCACAGCGCTACCTGCTGCGGGCGGTCGCTCCCCTGGCCCGCGCCGTGCTGCGCACCCGCTCCCCCTACCACCGCAAGGACCAGCAGTTCGCCGATCCCTGGCAAGCCATCGCCGACAAATGGAGTGACCCGCGCCCATGAACCACGACTTCACTCCCACCCAACGACGGGCGCTGGCGGTCTTCACCGTGATCGCGCTGATGTTCGGCGCCTACTTCCTGCGCGCCTATTTCGTGCTGATCGTGGTGGCCGCGGTCGGCGCCTACCTGTTCACGCCGTTGTTCCGGTTGCTCAATCGGAGGGTGTCCAGCGGGCTGGCGGCCACCGGGACCCTGTTGGCGGCCTTGGTCGCCGTCATCGTCCCGGTCGGATTGTCGGTCTTTCTGGCCGTCGCGCAGATCTCCCGCACCGTGGGCGAAGTCGCCGAATGGGTGCAGGCCACCGACCCCAACGCACTGGGCGACAAGGTGCTGACGTTCATCAACGGCGCGTTGGCCAAGGTGCCGTTCGTGCACGTCGAGCTGACCATGGAGTCGCTGCGCGGGGCCATGGTGAACGTGGCACAGAAGGGCGGCGAGCTGCTGCTGCACGTGCTGCAGGGCGCCGTCGGCGGGGTGGTCGGCGCGATCACCTCGGCGATCATCTTCTTGTACGTGTTCCTGGCGTTGCTGACCCACCGCGAGGAAGTGCACACGCTGATCCGCCGGATCAACCCGCTGGGCGCCGAGACCACCGATCTGTATCTGGCCAAGATGGGATCGATGGTGCGCGGCACCGTCGGCGGGCAGTTCGTCATCGCGTTCTGCCAGGGCGTCACCGCTGCCGGCTCCATCTACCTCGCCGGATTCCACCAGGCGTTTTTCGTCTTCGCGATCATGCTGACCGCGATGTCGATCATCCCGCTCGGCGCCGGGATCGTGACCATGCCGTTCGGCATCGGCATGGCGTTGTTCGGCAACGTCCCCGGCGGCCTGTTCGTGTTCTTCTTTCACCTGCTCGTGGTCACCAACATCGACAACTTCCTGCGCCCGGTGCTGGTACCCCGTGACGCCCGGCTCAATCCGGCGCTGATGATGCTGGCCGTGTTCGCCGGCATCGGCATGTTCGGCTTCTGGGGCATCGTGATCGGCCCAGTGCTGATGATCATCATCGTCACCACCATCGACGTCTATCTTCAGGCGTTCTCCAACGAAGAGACCAGCGAAGAGCTGTTCGCAGACAGTTAGCTACCGGGTCGCCGGCAGCGGCGTCTGCGACTGCACGGCCGCCGCCACAGTCCGGAACAGCTCAGCGCCGCCCGCGCCGGAGATCGCCAGTTGCGCCGCCCCGGCCTTTCCGGCCAAGCGGGTGGTCCAGACCGGGTCACCGTCGCCCTGGTACACCACCCAGCGGGTGCCGTCGACGTCCTCGGTCCCGGTCGGGCGCAGTCCGGGGCTGATGGAGGCGACCAGCGGGACCTCGTCGGCGTTGCCCTGTGTCAGGCTGACGTACATCCTGGTCGGGCTGAGGTAGCCCACCCGCGAGGTGACCGCGCGCAGCCGCTGCCCCGCGGAGTCGGTGCGCCCGTCGGTGATGCTGCCGCGGCTGCCGGAGTTCGGTTGCCAGCCGTCGGGCAGCTGCGGCAGCCGGACCGGGAATCCCAGCGTCTGCGCGTCGGCTTTGAGCGCCGCGGCGGCGTCGTAGGTCGGCACCGGCCCGGCGGTGATCCCACCCGGCCGAAACGCGCACGTCCCGGCCAGACCGGCCAGCGCGGCGCAGGCCAAGACCAGCGGCACGATCGACCAGAACATGTCGCGCCAGTCCTGCAATATGCGTGGTTTGACAGGCTTGGGTGCCGGCCGGGGCTCGTTGGTCACGGAAGCCAGTATCCCAGCTCAACAGTGCGGATCCGGTTCTGGGAGAATCATCAGCCGTGACTGGCATGACGGGACCAACTCGACGCGAAGCCCCGGACCGCAACCTGGCCATGGAGCTGGTGCGGGTGACCGAGGCCGGAGCCATGGCTTCTGGCCGATGGGTGGGCCGCGGCGACAAGGAAGGCGGCGACGGTGCGGCCGTCGACGCGATGCGTGAGCTGGTGAACTCGGTGTCCATGCGCGGTGTGGTGGTGATCGGCGAGGGCGAGAAGGACCATGCGCCGATGCTCTACAACGGCGAAGAGGTGGGCAACGGCGACGGTCCCGACTGCGACTTCGCGGTCGACCCGGTGGACGGCACCACCCTGATGAGCAAGGGCATGCCCAACGCGATCTCGGTGCTGGCGGTGGCCGAGCGCGGCGCGATGTTCGACCCGTCGGCGGTGTTCTACATGAACAAGATCGCCGTCGGCCCGGATGCCGCGGACGTCCTGGACATCACCAAACCGATCGCGGACAACATCGCCGCCGTGGCCAAGGTCAAGGGCCTGTCCGCCCGGGACATGACGGTGTGCATCCTGGACCGGCCCCGGCACGCCCAGCTGATCGCCGACGCACGGGCCACCGGGGCACGCATCCGCCTGATCACCGACGGCGACGTGGCCGGAGCCATTTCGGCCTGCCGGCCGGACTCGGGCACCGACATGCTGGCCGGGATCGGCGGCACCCCAGAGGGCATCATCGCCGCGGCCGCGATCCGCTGTATGGGCGGGGCGATCCAGGCCCAGCTGGCGCCCACCGATGATGCCGAGCGGCAGAAGGCCATCGACGCCGGCTACGACCTGGATGCGGTGCTGACCACCGAGGACCTGGTCTCCGGTGAGAACGTCTTCTTCTGTGCCACCGGCGTCACCGACGGCGACCTGCTCAAGGGTGTGCGCTACTACCCCGGTGGCTGCACCACCCAGTCGATCGTGATGCGCTCCAAGTCCGGCACCGTCCGGATGATCGAGGCCTACCACCGGCTGTCGAAGCTCAACGAGTACTCGGCCGTCGACTTCACCGGCGACTCCCACGCCGCCTACCCCCTGCCCTGACCGTCAAGCGAGGACACACAGCTATGAGCGAGATCGAATACCGCATCGAACACGACACCATGGGCGAGGTCCGGGTGCCGGTGACCGCGCTGTGGCGTGCGCAGACCCAGCGTGCGGTGGAGAACTTCCCGATCTCCGGGCGAGGCCTGGAGCGCACTCAGATCCGGGCGCTCGGTCTGCTCAAGAGCGCGTGTGCGCAGGTGAACGCCGACCTGGGTCTGCTGGCCCCGGAGAAGGCCGCCGCCATCAAGGCCGCCGCCGCTGAGATCGCCGACGGCAAGCACGACGACCAGTTCCCCATCGACGTGTTCCAGACCGGCTCGGGCACCAGCTCGAACATGAACACCAATGAGGTGATCGCCTCGATCGCCGCCGCCAACGGCGTGACGGTGCACCCCAACGACGACGTGAACATGTCGCAGTCGTCCAACGACACCTTCCCGACCGCCACCCACATCGCGGCCACCGAAGCCGCAGTGCGCCACCTGATTCCGTCGCTGCAGGTGCTGCACGAGGCACTGGCCGCCAAGGCCGTGCAGTGGCGCACCGTGGTGAAGTCGGGCCGCACCCACCTGATGGACGCCGTTCCGGTCACCCTGGGTCAGGAGTTCTCCGGCTACGCCCGCCAGATCGAGGCCGGCATGGAAAGGGTGCGCGGGTGCCTTCCGCGGTTGGGTGAGCTGGCGATCGGCGGCACCGCCGTCGGCACCGGGCTGAATGCCCCGGACGGCTTCGGCGCCAAGGTGGTCGAGGTGCTGGTCGCCGAGACCGGCATCGCCGAGCTGCGCACCGCCGCCAATTCGTTCGAGGCCCAGGCGGCGCGCGACGGCCTGGTCGAGGCATCGGGCGCGCTGCGCACCATCGCGGTGTCGCTGACCAAGATCGCCAACGACATCCGCTGGATGGGGTCGGGTCCGCTGACCGGCCTGGCCGAGATCCAGCTGCCGGACCTGCAGCCGGGCAGCTCGATCATGCCGGGCAAGGTGAACCCCGTTCTGCCCGAGGCGGTCACCCAGGTTGCGGCGCAGGTGATCGGCAACGACGCGGCGATCGCCTGGGGCGGTGGCAACGGCGCCTTCGAGCTCAACGTCTATATCCCGATGATGGCCCGCAACATGCTGGAGTCCTTCACGCTGCTGTCCAACGTCTCGCGCCTGTTCGCCGAGCGCTGCATCGTCGGGCTGGTCGCCAACGAAGAGCACTTGCGCGAGCTGGCCGAGTCCAGCCCGTCGATCGTGACGCCGCTGAACTCCGCGATCGGCTACGAAGAGGCCGCCGCGGTGGCCAAGCAGGCCCTCAAGGAGCGCAAGACCATTCGCCAGACCGTGATCGACCGCGGCCTGATCGGCGACAAGCTGTCAGAGGCCGAGCTGGACGAGCGCCTCGACGTGCTGGCTATGGCCAAGGTGAAGGACTGATCCGCCAGGCCGCGGATGAACCCTGACCCCGCGGCGGCTGCGCTGGGCCGGGCGACGCTGACGAAGGTCTCTCGTCGGCTGATCCCGTTCCTGGCACTGCTGTTCTTCGTCAACTACCTGGACCGGGTCAATATCGGCTTCGCCGGGCCCAACGGGATGAACGCCGAACTCGGCCTGACCGCCACCACGTTCGGGTTCGCGTCGGGGATCTTCTTCTTCGGCTACCTGTTGCTGGAGATCCCCAGCAACATCGCATTGCATAGGTTCGGCGGTCGGCGCTGGCTGGCTCGCATCATGGCGACCTGGGGAATCGTCAGCACCGCAATCGCTTTCGCTCCCAACGCAGCGACGCTCATCGCACTGCGGTTCCTGCTAGGAGTAGCCGAAGCCGGCTTCTTCCCGGGCATCATCCTCTTCCTGACGTTCTGGTTCCCGCAACAGCAGCGATCCCGGGCGATCTCGCTGTTCATGGTGTCGGTGCCGGTGTCAACGGCCATCGGCTCCACCCTGTCCGCACTCGTCATCGACTGGGGCCATGGGGTTTTCGGCCTGGCGGGGTGGCGGATCATGTTCCTCGTCGAGGGGTTGCCAGCCATTGCCTTGGCGTTCGTGTGCTGGCTCTACCTGACCGATCGCCCGGCTCAGGCCGACTGGCTCGACGCCGATGAGCGGCAGTGGCTGGAAACTACCTTGGCCGACGAGCGCGCAGAGGCCGAGGCCGGTCAGCACTGGCCGCTGCGCAAGGCACTCAGTCACCCCAGGATCCTGGCCCTGGCGTTCATCTACTTCGGGATCGTCTACGGGCTGTATGCCGTTGGGTTCTTCCTGCCGACCATCGTCTCGGGATTTCAGCAGCAGTACGGCAGCCACCTGAGCGTCATCGGGCGGGGCCTTGTCACCGCCATTCCCTACGCCATCGCAGCGATCGTGATGGGGCCCTGGGCTCGCCACTCCGACCGGACGGGCGAACGCGTCTGGCATGTGGCGATCCCCGCGATCGCCGGCGGGATCAGTATTCCGGCAGCGCTGTATATGGCCAACCCGTATCTGGCGATGGTCGCGATCACGCTGACGACGTGCTCGATCATGTGCGCCATGCCGGTTTTCTGGGCGCTGCCCTCGACGTTCCTGACCGGGACCGCGGCGGCCGGTGGCATCGCGTTGATCAACTCGCTGGGCAACATCAGCGGCTTCGGCGGTCCCTATGTGACGGGTTGGCTGACCGATCTGACCGGCGACGGCAGGGCCGCGCTCTGGGTGGTCGGGGCCTTCTCGCTGGCCTCGGCCGCCGTTGTGATTGCGCTCGGATCTGCTACCAGATCAGCGGCGCCAGAAACTTATTCGCATAGGCGCTGACCGCGTGCTCATCGGCCGGGTCGAGCACCGGCGTCGACATCTGCGCAATCGAAGCAGCAAGGCGCACATGCAATTCGGCGGCAGCCACCAAGTCGGCGTCGGGCATGGCGGCTCCGGCGGCGCGCAGCGCCTTGGCCATCGCGCTCGACGCGCTGTCCAGGAATGCTTCGGCCTCCTGGTACATCCCGGCCATCATCGGCACACCGGCGTCAAGCCGGAGCAGCTTTCGCACGACCGGATCGGTGGTCAGTAGCCGCAATCCGGCGCGAAACGCCGCAACCGCAGCGTTTTTCGGCCCGGAGTCCACCGCGACGGTGCGTAGCTGAACCATCGCATTGTCGAAGGCCTGGCGACCGAGCTCGGTGATCAGTGCGTCGCGAGTCGGGAAGCGCCGGTACAAGGTGCTGCGGCTGACCCCGGCCTGGCGGGCGATGACATCAAGGCTGGCACGGCCCACTCCGACCAGTCCGACTTCTTCGGCGGCCGCTTTGAGGATGGCCGCCTCTTGCTCGGCTGGGCTCGCGGTACTGCGTCGCGATGTCATCGGCACCAGTGTGTCATCCCATAGGGCAGCCGGACGGCGGCGCAAAGGAATCCAGCGCGACTGAGCGGTGCATCTTCACCAGCTTCTCGTACTGCAGCCGGTTGTAGGCCAACGGGACGAGCACGACGCGATCGGGCAGCACCCGCCACGCCATCTGCAGCAACTGGGTGTAGAAGTTGAATTCGACTTCGTGGTGCGGCTGCCACCGGAAGCCGGTCAGCTCGCGAACGCCGGGATGCATGATCCAGAACGAACAGATCTTCACCACGCGGCCGGCCCCCGCGCTGACGACCGACCACAGCGGAGCAGCCGCGGCCCGCACCGGAGCAGGCAGCGCCGACGGGAGCGGCAGACGGCCCAGGCCCGCGGTGACACGGTCCAGGAACGGGTTGGCTGCCAGCTCGGTCCTGACCATCTCGTCGTAGTACGCGACGGCCTCGAGGTAGCTGGCCGGAAACTTGCCGGACTTGCCGGGCAACTCAAGCGCGCGGAACGCTTCGACCAGCTGTTGGTAGGCCGCTTCCTGCTCGGCGTCGTTCCATTTGATGCCGGTGACCGGGGTGAACGAATTGAGGGTCACGAACATGCCGCTGATCGCGATCCAGTTCCACAGCCGTGGGTTCAGCGCGCTGTAGCGGACATCGGAGAAGTCCCCCTTGCCGTGTCCGTGTACGTCACGATGCCGCTGCTTGAGACGCTCCCCCTCCGCGGCACGGTCCTCGGCGTCGCCCCAGATGGCAAGCAGCGCAGAGAATCCGCTGCGGATGGCGCGGTCGGTGAAATTGCTTTCGAAGCGCCCGGTCCGGTCCACCGCGGCGGCGACCGGGACCAGCGCCACCTCGTCGAACGCCGCTGCGCCGAACAGGCCCGACAAAATGCTGCCGGAGTGCCGACGGAACTGGGCCATCACCTTGGGCCGGACGCGAGTGTCGCGATCGATGCTGGTGACGTGACTGATCACTGCCGTCATCTGTGGCCTCCTCGGCTCTCTTGACACAAAGAATAGTTTTTTGTGTCAAGATGTCAAGGGCTGAGCGCCTTAGAAGGGCGGTGGGTCGTCGGGGTCGATGCCGGAGGCTACTTTCGGGAACCAGACGGCGTCGAATGCGGCGCGTCGGGCCTGGCGGGTCTTGTGGTTTTGGTTGCGTTCGGTGGCGATGCGGGCCGCGCGGTTCTGGGCGCGGGTGCGCCGTCGGCGGGGCATCATCGCGGTGCGATCACCACAGCGATCCTCATCGCGGCGCAGCGGTGTCGGCAGTTCCCCGGTAGGTGCGCACAA
>Ga0153956_1000240_pt1 | contig 67602 bp, 63 predicted proteins | sample TSFL040MetaG_FD_104704 | JGI IMG/M metagenome (GOLD analysis project Ga0153956, IMG submission 104704) | Attine ant fungus gardens microbial communities from Florida, USA - TSFL040 MetaG | ecosystem: Host-associated > Fungi > Mycelium > Unclassified | place: USA: Florida, Wekiwa Springs...
ATGAGCGGCCTCGACCCTGTACTCAGGGGTATACGAACGCCGAGGTCGTGACATAGGAACATCCTCCCAGGGGACCACCGTCCCGCTATCTCAGATGTCCACCGATCCTGGGGAACCTCAGCTTGATCATTTCAGTGTCTACAACACGCGGGTTCACGGGATTACCGCTGATTCGGTCGCCAATCAGCCAACTTTCGCCGAACGTGTGCCTGACTTACTGGGCCGACTCGAAAGTGGACTACCGATCGTCGCGCACAACACTTCGTTCGACATCAATGTCCTCGACCAGGCACTGGCAGCATGCGGCCACATCCGGCCGGATTTCAAACATCACTGCACAAAGGCCTGGTCCAAAAGCCTGCTTCAGCTGCCGAACTACAAATTAACGACCGTCTGCACTTATCTCGGTATCACGGTGGAGAACCATCACGAGGCAGGATCAGACGCCCTGTCCGCCGCACAAATCGTATTGCGACTCGCCGAAACTGTCGGAGTTGCTTCCATCGACGCACTCGACGCCGCAGCACGCCGGTCTTCTTACCGATAGTTCGGCAAGCCCCGAAGCATCCTCGGTCGGTGCTGGGCCTCTGGAGTGCGTCCAAAGATAGCCCAGTGGTATGGCTCTGACGGCCGAGTGCTCGGGCCGGAAGATCGACGACAATGTCTCGCGAACAAGTTTCGGCGACATCCGCCAGATCAGATAAGCCACTCTCCCCGGCAGCACCGGCATGCGGATTCGGTCGCGCCGCGCGCGTGGGTGCTTTTCGTGTTGCATTCTGGCGCCGTCGAACTTCAGGCCGCGGGCAAGTTGCGCGGGCGACGCTCTCGTTCGACGCTCCGCCGCGCAGACATTGCCCAATAGAACATCACCGTGGCCGGTCGACCGCATATGTCCCGGCGTCGTCGGTGAATTCCGCGAGCACCTGGCGCTGGGCGCCGTCAACAGTGACCACACAGCTGAAACTGCCGCCCTTGCGCACGGTGGGGTTGACCCCGTTGTTGCACCGGACGTCACCCACGTTGTCGCGTCCGTAGCCGTTGATCGGGTCGGTGAGTATCTGGCGGACACCGTCTTGGGCCTTGCGCACATCGAGTTCGACGGGGCCCGAGCCGCCGACGGTGCCGCGCAGCACCAATATCAGCAGCACGCCGAGGGCCAGCAGCCCGGTGAGGGCCGCAGTGATCAGCACGGCACGATTCGACGCAGGTTGCGGCTTCGCCGGTTTCGGGGCGCCGGCATCCGAGACCGTCCGCGGTGGGCGGCGGTCCTGGGGTGTCGGAGGCCGCGGGCCCGACGGTGGCGGCCGGTGCGCCTGCGGGGGCGGTGGCACCCGGCGCGGCGGTGCGGGGGGCCGGCGAACCTCCTCCAGATACCAGGGCCGTTCGGGCGGCCGCGGGCGCTGTGGTGGTGGCCCCTGCGGCCCACGTGGCCCACGCGGCTGCTGCGGTGGCCGCGGAATCGGCGTGGCTCGCCGTTCCGGCGGTTCGCGCGGGTCTTCTGGACGGTTCATGACATCGCGCCCATCACCCGAACCGCTCGAAGCATCCGTCGATGTCGCCGTGGAGTCCGGACCGGAACGCGAGGATCCGGGTGAAACCCGCCGGCACGGTGTCGTCATTGGCGTCGCTGGCGACGATGCCGTTCATCAGCAGGCCCGTCACCGCCTCGTCGAGGTCGCCGCCGGCCAGCGTCAGGCCCGGGCCTGACGACAGCGTCATGGGCTCGGCCATCCGGCGCTGGGCCACCCCGGTCAGACACGCGGTGCGCAACGCCGCCGCCGCCGACTCCAAGCCGACCTCGCGTTCACGTTGCACCGCAAGCGCATACCGCGAGGTGACGGCCGACAATCCGGTGTTGTCGCCCTGCGGCATACCCAGCGTCGACTGATCGGTCGGCGCGCTCATCTCCTGCAGTCCGGCCAGATCGACGACGACGAGGTTGGACTCCGGGCAGTAGGCCACGGGGTCGGGCTGATGGCCACTGGGGCATTTGCCCGACGTGGACAGCTCCGGCGGGCGGGATAAGCCGAAGATCTGGCCCAGCTGTTCCATCAGGGTCGACAACACCGATGCGTCGATCGTGAGGTCACTTTGTGGCGTTTCCGAATCGAACAGGGAATTCGGCAGATCGCCACGGCGCTTACGGATCTTGTCCATGTCGATGTCGGCGCACATCGCCGCGCCGCCGTCGAAGCCGGTTTGGAAGGCGCCGACCCGGTCCAGTGCGGTGCCATGCTCATCAGAGATCGAGACCGGATTGTCCGGCGTCGACACCGGGTCACGGATCACTATCAGCCCGGCCAGCACATGGTTGAGGCCGTCACCGGTGCTCAACTGCACCCGCGAGGAACTGCCCGCGGCCACCCACTGCAGATACACCCCGGCAAAGCAGTCGGCCTGCTGTGCGCGGACCAGGGTGCGCGTCAGGGGGCTGACGATTCCGGCCATGTTCTGCAGGGCGTGCCCGTATTCGTGCGCCAGCGTGCCGTTGATGGCCATGTCGCCGAAGTACTTTCGAGCGGTGGGCAGGAATTTGGCGCGATCCCAGGCCATCGTGTCCATCCGGCGGCAATACATCGCGTTCGGCAGGTGGTAGACCTCGCCGCCGCACACCGACGGGCCGTCTGCGTCGGTGGAGTCATACGACATCAGCGTCGAGACCGGCTGGAAGCGTCCGCGCAGCGCCTCGGCGTAGTGCTGGGTCCAGTAGTCCTCGATGTCGTCGATCGCCAGCAGCGAAAGCCGGTCGATATCGCCGCCGTCGCTGTTTCGCACCCGGGCGGTGACCGGCGGAACGTTGCCGCGCGGGCCGCTGGGGCCCTCGGCGGTGGGCAGTCCGCCGACCCGCCCGGGGTCGTACAGCATCGCTATCGCATGCCCGGCAACCACCGTCGGGGCGTTGTTGCCCGAGCAGCCCGTCAGGGCCAGGATCAGGGCGGCCACCCCGAAAAGCGTTCTGGCGGTACGGCCGAATCCGCGTTGAGACATCGTCACCTGCTGAGGTAGGCCACGATCCCGCTGGTGACCGCCGTGGCGTACTGTGCTCGCCCGTCGGCACTCTCCAGCAGCGCCGCGTCCTGGGTATTACGCATGTTGCCCAGCTCGACCAGCACTGCCGGATACTCGGCCAGATTCAGCCCGGCCAGGTCCGCTCGCCCGTACAGGCCGTCGGCGCCGAGATAGCTGGATGGGGGAATCCCCGCGGCCGTCAGGGAATCCCGGATGTCACCGGCCAGCGCCACGGCCGGCCCGGACTGGGCGTCGTTGAGCGCGGGGCTGGAGTAGTTGACGTGAAACCCGCGCCCTGAAGCCGGTCCGCCGTCTGCGTGGATGGACACGATCGCGTCCGGGTGCGCGGCGTTGGCCGCGGCCGCACGTGCGTCGATGCACGGGCCTATGGAAGTGTCATCGGCGCGCGAGAGTTCGGTGTGCACGCCCAGCTGCTCGAGTTCCGCCCGGATCCTGTTGGTGACGTCCCAGTTCAGGCTGTGCTCGGGGTAGCCGTCGTCGGCGGCGGTTCCGCTGGTCTGGCAGGGCTTGGTGCCGCCCCTCCCGTTGGGAACCTGCCGGGCGATCGAGGCGTCGTTGGCGCCGCTGTGCCCGGGGTCCAGAAACACCGTCTTGCCGGCCACGGTGGGGTTTGCCGGATCGGCCGGCGCAGCGGGCACGACAATGCCGGCCGCGAGTAAGCACGAGGCCGAGGCGACACAGAAAACGGCCCGGCGACGCACGGGGCAAGACTAGCAAGCGGCCACGGGCCCCTTCGGGGTTGTCTAATGGTTCGATGCAGCTGATGTCACCGCTCGACTCGGTATTTCTGCTGACCGAAACGCGTGAGCACCCCATGCACGTCGGCGGGCTGATGTTGTTGGAGCCGCCGGAGGGCTCCGGACCGGAATTCGTCGGCGAGATCTACCGAGGCCTACTGGGCGCCCGTGATCTGCAGCCCGCGTTCCGGAAGCGTCCGGCGTCACTGTTCGGTGGCATCTCGAGCCTGCGCTGGGCCTTCGACGACGACGTCGACCTCGAGTACCACGTGCGGCGCTCGGCGCTGCCGGTACCCGGACGAGTGCGCGACCTGTTGGAGCTGACCTCTCGGCTGCACGGCAGCCTGCTTGACCGGCACCGCCCGCTGTGGGAAGCCCACGTGGTGGAGGGGCTGGCGGACGGCCGGTTCGCCGTATACGTCAAGGTCCACCACTCGCTGATCGACGGTGTCTCGCTGCTGCGGCTGATGCGCCACACGCTCTCGACCGACCCGCGGGAGTCGGAACTGCGCGCCCCGTGGTCGGTCCGGCCCCAGTCGCGGCCGCGCCCGGATTCTCCGTCCCCGTTGAGCGAACTGACCTCGATGGTCAAAGGCGTTGCCGCCCTGGGCCCGTCGACGGTGAAGCTGGCACGTGCCGCATTGCTGGAGCAACAACTGACCCTGCCGTTCGAAGCGCCGCGCACCATGCTCAACGTCAAGATCGGCGGCGCCCGCCGGTGTGCGGCGCAGTCCTGGCCGGTGGAGCGGGTGATCGCGGTCAAACGGGCGGCCGGCGTCACCCTCAACGATGTGGTGTTGGCGATGTGCGCCGGCGCGCTGCGTGCCTACCTCGATGAGCGCAACGCCCTGCCGGACCATCCCCTGGTGGCGATGGTTCCGGTGAGCCTGCGCACCGAAGCCGAAGCCGACTCCGGGGGCAACATGGTCGGCACCATCTTGTGCAACCTGGCCACCGACCTCGAAGACCCGGCGCAGCGGCTGGAGACCATCAGCGAGTCGATGCGCCGCAACAAGAAGGTGTTCAGCGAACTGCCGCGCACCCAGGCGCTGGCGTTGTCGGCGGCCAACATGGCGCCGCTGGCCTTGGCGGCGATTCCCGGGTTCGTCTCGGCGGCCAAGCCACCGTTCAACATCGTCATCTCCAACGTGCCCGGCCCGGCCGAGCCGCTGTACTGGCGCGGTGCCCGCCTGGACGGCAACTATCCGATGTCGATCGCGTTGGACGGGCAGGCCCTGAACATGACCGTCGTCAGCAACGCCGGCAATCTCGATTTCGGGCTGGTCGGCTGCCGTCGCTCGGTTCCGCACCTGCAACGTCTGCTGGGGCATTTGAACACCGCGCTGGAAGACCTGGAACACGCCGTGGGGGTGTGAGGCGTGGCCAAGCGCAGCGCCGGGGTACTGGTGTACCGGTTGGGCCCAGGCGCGAATCAAGTTGTTGGCCGGGCAGCGGCCCATCCTCGACCGATTGGTCGACTACCTAGGGGCTAAGCCCTAATTGTTGGCGGGAGCTGGCGGTGTTCCTGGTTGCTGACGGCGCTGCGCCAAGCTGGACACGATCATCCGGGCCAGCGTGCTTGCTCCGGTTCCTCCGGGGCTCTGCGGGTGTCGTACGGCCGGCGCCGCCGGAGCATGCCACTGCGCCAGCGGGTGCAGTTCGCCGGCGAGGAACTGGCGCCGGCATTCGTTCCGTTGAATCTTGCCGCTTGAGGTGGTGGGCACCCGCATCGCCGGCACCAGCAATACGTCATGGGCGTCCAAACCGTGCTGTTCGCTGACCGCCGCGCGGATGGACTCCATGATTGCGGCATAGTCGCTTTCGGCGACCTGCTGCCGATAGTCCAGTTCCTGCACGATCACCAGGCGGCTGTCGGCATTCGGTTTCGGTTGCACCGCGAAGACCGCGCCGCGGTCGGGCAGCAACGCCGGATGGCTGTCCTGCACAGTCGGCTCGATGTAGTTCGGGAAGTAATTGCTGTCGGCGATGGTGATGAGGTCTTTCCAGCGCCCGGTGACGAATACCTCACCCTGGCACAGGAATCCCATGTCGCCGGTCCGCAGGAAGGGGCCTTCACCGGTGTCCGACAGGAATCCAGCGAAGCTGTGTGCGTTCTCTATCGGCCGATCCCAGTACCCCTGCCCAACGCTGGGGCCGGACACCCAGATCTCGCCGACCTCGTCCGGTCCCAGTAGGCGGCGCGTCTCCGGGTCGGCGATCACGACCCGTTGGCCGTACACCGGTGGGCCGCAGCTGACTACGGCGACGGCGTCGGTGGTGGCGTCGACGTCGACGGTGCGGTTCTCGCTCAGCGCCTTGCTGTCCACGTAGCGGACGCCGGCGACCCCAGGAGTGGGGTCTGCGGAGACCAGCAGGGTGGCCTCGGCCAGGCCATAGCACGCGAGAAACGCCTCAATGCGGAATCCCGCCGGAGCGAACGCGTCGGCGAACTCCTGAATGGTCGATGCACTGATCGGTTCGGAACTGCTCGCGGCGGTGGTCCAGTGCGACAGATCCAGTGCCGCACGCTGCTCGGGGGTGCTTTGTTTGACGCACAACCGGTAGGCGCTGTTGGGTGCCGCGGTCGTGTTGGCGCGGAACCGAGACATCGCTTCCAGCCACGCCATCGGCCGCTGGAAGAAGACGATCGGCGACATCAATACGGTGGTGCAGCCGACGTAGATCATCTCCAGGACCCCGCCGATCAGCCCCATGTCATGCTGCTGCGGCAGGAAGTAGACGCACGTCTCATCCTCGTTGCCGTGGTAGGCCCGCCGGATGGATTCCAGGTTGTGCATGAGGTTGCCGTGCGTCACCACCACACCCTTGGGTGACTTTGTCGAACCGGAGGTGTACTGGATCATCGCCGTGCTGCTCGGGTCGATGTCGGGCGCCTGCCACGTTTCGGGGGCGACGGCTTGGTCGATGGCGCACCACCGCAGCTCCGACATGCCGGGCACATCGGCGGCCGCCATCTGAAGTTGGTTTTGCGTGGTGGAGGTCGCGACCGCGAAGGTGGCCTGCGCGTCGGGCGCGACCAGCTTCAGGCGGGCCAGTGGGGTGTCGACTGGCACCGCGATCGCGCCGGCGTAAAAGCAGCCGAAAATGCTGATGATGCTGTCCAGGCCCGGCCGACAGATCGCCAGCGCCCGTTGCCCGGCAGCGCCCTGCCGCTGGAGATCGGCTCCAACTGCCCGAGCCTTGGCGTCGAGTTCCCGATACGTCAGGCTGGCCGTGACGTTGTTGCCGTCGGGGGCGAATTTGAACGCGACCTTGTCCCCGTACCGGTCCGCCTGTAACCGCAGCATGTCCACCAGCGTGTGTGCGTTCGGCATGAAATGCTCGGCCATCCCCACACCCTAAACGGTGTGCCCAGCGGCGCGACTAGGAGCGTTGCGTCTCTGAGTGGCCGGCGCACCACTGCTCCGGGGGCACCTGGGCCTTCACCTCTGCGATGTGCTCGCCGCACCCGTCCCAGGTGGTCTTACCGCAGGCTCGGCAGGGCACGGGGTAGCACATCGGCGATTCCTTTCAGGTGGTGCGCAACGCAACCGTCAGCGTATCGATGACGGTGCGGATTTTCTCGCTCACCTCGTCGGCGATCGCCGCCAATGCTGGATTGTCGATGACCTGGGCCATCAGTTGCGGATTCATGGCCTCCACCAGCACCGTGCCCGGATGCTCGGTGTCTTCGCGGACCACGACGTTGCAGGGCAGCAGCACCCCGATGCGCTTTTCGGCGGTCACGGCCCGGTGCGCCAGCGGCGGATTGCAGGCACCCAGGATGAGGTAACGCTCCATCTCCTCGCCGAGCTTGGCTTTCAGCGTTGCCTGCATATCGATTTCGGTCAGTACGCCGAAGCCGTTGTCCTTCAGAATCTCTCGGGTCTTCTCGGTGACTGCGTCGAAATCGGCGCCGGTCACTGCGGTGCTCATCGCCACGGACATTCCAGACCTCCTTAGTCGCGATGGGTTCAGCCTATCAGACACCCCCGGGGGTATATAACGACGAGGTGTCGTCGCCTCATGCAGACCCTGCGAACCCCCGACGACCGGTTCGCCGGGCTCCCGGATTTCCCCTACCTGCCCCAGTTTTGCGACCTCGACGACGGCGCCCCGATCACCGGGGCGATGGCGCCGATCTTCGAGCGGGAGATGGTCGGGGCACACGGCCGGGCACACCCGGTGATCCACGACGCCGGGCACTTCCTGCAGGAGGATGCCGGCGAAGAACTCGCCCGCCACGTCGTGGAGTTCCTGCGGCGCTGACCGTTCCCACGCCGGCGGCCAAGGACAGGTGTCATTGCCCGCCTCTGAGCGACAGCGTGGCCCGATCGTCGCCCGATCGTCGCCCGATTGGCCTGGCGAGCCCGAGTTGTCGCTCAGAGGCGGGCAACGGTCCCATCTCCTCCCGGCCGTGGCTTCTGTGACAGATGAGTCCGCAGCACCCATGATGGACACCATGGATCTGCCCGTGGTGCCGCCGGTAGCCCCGATGCTGGCCAAGGCAGCCGCCAAGGTTCCGGGTGAGGGCGACGAGCCGGGGCGCTGGTCCTACGAACCCAAATGGGATGGCTTTCGTGCCATTGTGTTTCGCGACGGCGACGACGTGCTGTTGCAGTCCCGCAACGGCAAACCGCTGAGCCGCTACTTCCCGGAGCTGCTGGAGGCGCTGCGCGCCGAGACTGCCCCGCGCTGCGTGCTCGACGGCGAAGTGGTGGTGCCCCGCCAGGTCGGCGGGCGGACCCGGCTGGACTGGGACTCGCTGAGTCAGCGGATTCACCCCGCCGAGAGCCGGGTGCGTTTGCTGGCCGAACAGACCCCCGCCCAGTTCATTGCCTTCGATGCGCTGGCCAGCGGTTCGGCGTCGCTGCTCGACGAGCCGTTTCGGATGCGACGCGATGCGCTGTCCGAGCTGATCGCCGGCGGCGTGAGCTGTCACATCACCCGGGCCACCGCCGACCCCGAACAGGCCACGCGCTGGCTCACCACGTTCGAAGGCGCCGGGCTCGACGGCGTGGTCGCCAAGCGGACCGACGGACCGTATCTGCCCGGCAAGCGCGAGATGGTCAAGGTCAAACACCACCGGGACGCTGACTGCGTGGTGATGGGGTACCGCATCCACAAGAGCGGCTCCGGCATCGGCTCGCTGCTGTTGGGGCTGTACCGGCCCGACGGCGAGCTGGCGATGGTCGGAGGCTCGTCGGCCTTCACCGATGCCGATCGGCTCAAGCTTCTGGCCGAGCTGGAACCGCTGCGCCTCGGTGACGTCCGCGACGGCGAAGCGAGCCGGTGGAATTCTGCCTCGAAAGGGAAAGACAAGCAGTGGGTCCCGATTCGGCCCGAGCGCGTCGCCGAGGTCGCCTACGACCAGATGGAAGGGGACCGTTTCCGGCACACCGTCAAACTGCTGCGGTGGCGTCCTGACCGGGAACCGGCCGGCTGCACCTTCGATCAGCTCGAGGTGCCGCTGAACTACGATCTTGCCGACGTACTGGAGAGCTGAGGTGGCCGAACCCGAGGTATTGGAGGTCGACGGCACCGCCGTCCGGTTCACCAGTGGAGACAAGGTGTACTTCTCCCGGCTGGGCGCCGGCGGCACCAAGCGGGCGCTGGCCGACTACTACTTGTCGGTGGCGAGCGGGCCGCTGTTGCACGCCCTGGCCGACCGGCCCAGCCATCTGCAGCGGTTCCCCGACGGCATCGATGGCGACGAGGTCTACCAGAAGCGCCTGCCGCGCGGGCGTCCGGACAGCCTGCAGTCCTGCCAGGTGACGTTCCCGTCCGGCCGCACCGCAGACGTCCTGAAGGTCACCCGGCCCGCCGACATCCTGTGGGCCGTGCAGATGAGCACGGTGACCTTCCACCCCTGGCCGGTGCGCTGCCCCGACACCGACCACCCCGACGAGCTGCGCATCGACCTGGACCCGCAGCCGGGCACCGGCTTCGCGCAGGCCCGTGCGGTCGCGCTGGAGGTGGTGCGCCCCCTGCTCGACGAGCTTGGGCTGGTCGGCTACGTCAAGACCTCCGGCGGCCGCGGCCTGCACGTCTACCTGCGGATCAAGACCGACTGGGACTTCATCGAGGTCCGCCGGGCCGGCATCGCCCTTGCCCGCGAGGTCGAGCGGCGCGCGCCGGACGCGGTGACCGCCGAATGGTGGAAAGAAAAGCGTGGTACGAGGGTCTTTCTGGACTTCAACCAGAACGCCCGCGACCGCACCATGGCTTCGGCCTATTCGGTGCGGGCCACGCCGATCGCCACCGTGTCCACGCCGTTGACGTGGGACGAGTTGGCCGACGGTGCCGATCCGGACGACTACACGATGAGCACCGTGCCGGAGTTGATCGCACGGCGCGGTGACCCGTGGAGCACTATCGATGACCTCGCACAATCCCTTGAGCCGTTGCTCGACATGGTGGCCGCCGACGAAGCCCGCGGACTGGGGGGCATGCCCTACCCGCCGAACTATCCGAAGATGCCGGGCGAACCCAAGCGGGTGCAGCCCAGCCGGGAGAAATCAGACTGACGGCTCCAACAGCCCGATGCAGGTGGCGGTGAGCAGCCGGGTCAACGCGGCGGTGAAGTCCAAGTTCCATTCCGGTGGTACCTGCCGCTCGGCGGCATAAGCGTCGGCCAGTTTCGTCGGCGGGTGCGCAACCTGCCACAGCGGCGCTGCCAGCGAATAGGACGCCAACAACAGGTCGAAGGCACCTTGCTTGCCCAGTCGGGGGAGTGCCCGCAGCAGGGCGTCGGCCATGGTCAGCCCCGCGGCGGTGATCTTTCGCCGGATCTCGATCACCCGCGCGGCGTCCACTTCGTGGTCGAGGTGCAAGTGCAGGTTGGCCAGCATGTCGCAGAACAACGGGTCTGCGGCCAATCCGCTGGCCAGGGTGGCGGCCACCCGGTCCGGCGACATCGATTCGGACCGTTGCAGTGCCGTGCAAACGGTGTCTGACCAGCCTTCCCAGCTTTCGGCGGCCAGCCGCAGCAGCACCTCTTTGTGCGAACTGAAGTAACGCCGTACCGCCGAGTGGTGCACCCCGGCCCTGCTGGCAACGGCGGTCAGGGTCACCGATGCCACGCCGGTCTCTATTGCCACCGAGCGGGCGGCATCCATCAACGCTTCAGCCCGCCGACGCTTGTTCGCGTCGCTGCGGGCGCGTTGGAAGGCCACCTGACGCACAGCGAGAGGATAACGCACACGATGTGCGTTGCGGGTCTCCGTGGGAGTGCTGTAGCGTGCGTTTACGCACGTTGATGTGGGTTAGGGTATCCAAAGCTTCCTGGTGTGAGGGGACTTCGATTTTCAAGGTATTGAGCCGGGTGTGGATACCCCTCGTCATCGTGGCAGTGGTCTGTGTCGCCGCATTCACCGTGACGCGCATCCACGGCCTGTTCGGCTCTGAGAAGCGCCCCTCCTATTCGGACGGCCGGAACGACGAGACCAAACCGTTCAACCCCAAGCGGTTGACCTACGAAATCTTCGGCCCGCCAGGAACGGTCGCCGACATCAGCTACTTCGATGTGAACTCCGAGCCGCAACGCGTTCAGGACGTCACGCTGCCGTGGCAGCTTGAGATCGTCACCACCCTTCCCGCCGTGGTGGGAAGCATCATGGCCCAAGGCGACAGCAACAGCATCGGCTGCCGCATCACCGTGGACGGAGAAGTGAAGGCCGAGCGCATCTCCAACGAGGTGAACGCCTACACCTTCTGCCTGTTGAAGGCGGCATGAGCCAGCCCAGCGCCCACGGCGCCGGCACCGCGCCGCAGCGACCGTTCGTCGCACGGACTATCCGCCGGTTCGCCATACCGATCATTCTGGCGTGGTTGGCGCTGATCGCGGTGCTCGTCGCCACCGTCCCGCCACTGGAGGAGGTCGGTAAGCAGAACGCCGTTTCGGCGAGCCCCAAAGACGCCCCGTCCATGCAGGCGATGACCGAGATGGGCAGGGTCTTCCAGGAGTCGGACTCCGACAGCACCGCGATGGTCGTGCTGGAAGCCGACCACGAGCTGGGCGATGGCGAGCACGAGTACTACGCCGAAGTGGTCGAGAAGCTCAAGGCCGACACCGCACACGTCCAGCATGTGCAGGACTTCTGGGGTGACCCGATGACCGCCGTCGGCGCCCAAAGCCCCGACGGCCGAGCGACGTACGTGCAACTGAACTTGGTCGGCAACATTGGCCAGGCCGCTGCGAACGACTCCGTCGAATCCGTTCGCCAGATCGTGGACTCGGTCCAGGCCCCGCCCGGGCTGACGGTCTACGTGACCGGCACCGCGGCGCTGGCCAAGGACATGAACCACGCCGGCGACAAGTCCATGTTCAAGATGATGCTGGTCACCATCCTGGTGATCTTGACCGTGCTGCTGCTGGTCTACCGCTCGATCATCACCGTGGCGCTGCTGCTGGGCATGGTCTACATGGAGCTGAACGCCGCCAGCGGCGTGGTGGCGTTCATGGGACATCACCATTGGGTGGGATTGACGACGTTCGCCGTCAATCTGCTGGTCTCGCTGGCGATTGCCGCCGGCACCGACTACGCGATCTTCCTGATCGGCCGCTATCACGAGGCCCGCCAGGCCGGCGAAGACCGCGAATCGGCGTACTACACCGCCTTCGCGGGCGTCTCGCACGTCATCCTGGGATCGGGCCTGACCATCGCCGGCGCGGTGTTCTGCCTGCACTTCACCCACATGCCCTACTTCGTCACACTGGGCATCCCGTGCGCGGTGGGCATGCTCGTCTCGGTCACCGCGGCATTGACCCTGGGTCCGGCGGTCATCACCGTGGGCAGCCGATTCGGCCTGTTCGACCCCAAGCGCGCCACCAGCACCCGCGGCTGGCGGCGGGTGGCGACGGTGATCGTCCGCTGGCCGGGACCGGTGCTGGTCGCCTCGCTGGCGGTGGCGGCGGTCGGCCTGCTGACGTTGCCCGGCTACCAACCGGCCTATGACGACCGCAAGTACATCCCCACCGACATCCCGGCCAATGAAGGTTTCGCCGCAGCGGACCGGCACTTCTCCCAGTCCCGGATGCTGCCCGAGGTGCTGCTGATCGAGTCCGACCACGACATGCGCAATCCGTCGGACTTCCTGGTCATCGACAAGCTGGCCAAGGCGGTGTTCAAGGTCGTCGGGATCTCCCGGGTGCAGGCGATCACCCGTCCGCAGGGCACCCCGCTCGAGCACACCTCGATCCCGTTCCAGATCAGCATGCAGAACGCCGGTCAGCTGCAGACCATGCAGTTCCAGAAGAAGCGCATGGACGACATGCTGACCCAGGCCGAGGCAATGGCTCAAACCATCGCCACCATGCGCCAGATGTACGGCTATATGAGCAACATGGCCGGCATCACCCACGACATGGTCGTCGATATGGACGATCTACAGGCCCAGATCTACGAGATCCGGGACCACATCGCCGATTTCGAGGACTTCTGGCGGCCCATCCGCAACTACTTCTACTGGGAACCGCACTGCTACGACATCCCGATCTGCTTCTCGCTGCGCTCGGCGTTCGACATGGTCGACAGCGTTGATCCCATGAGCGAGAGCATGGACAAGATGATCGCGCACATGGGCGATCTGGACGCCCTCATGCCGCAGATGCTGACCACCTTCCCGCCGATGATCGACACCATGGAGACCATGCGGACCATGATGCTGACGATGCACAGCACCATGTCCGGCATCTTCGACCAGATGGACGAGATGAGCGACAACGCCACCGCGATGGGCAAGGCGTTCGACGAGTCCAAGAACGACGACTCGTTCTACCTGCCGCCCGAGGTGTTCGAAAACCCGGACTTCAAGCGCGCGATGAAGATGTTCATCTCTCCGGATGGCAAAGCAGTCCGGATGATGATCTCGCACCGCGGCAATCCGGCTACGGCCGAGGGTATTTCGCATATCGACAAGATCCGTACCGCGGCCGAAGAAGCACTCAAGGGCACGCCGCTCGAAGACGCCAAGATCTATCTCGGTGGCACCGCGTCACTGTTCAAGGACATGCACGACGGCTCCAACTATGACCTGCTGATCGCCGGAATCGCCTCGCTGTGCCTGATTTTCATCATCATGCTGCTGATCACCCGCGCTCTGATCGCCGCATTGGTGATCGTCGGTACGGTAGCCCTCTCACTGGGGGCGTCGTTCGGGCTGTCGGTGCTGTTCTGGCAGTACTTGATCGGCATTCAGTTGCACTGGCTGGTGCTGGTGATGAGCGTGATCGTCCTGCTGGCGGTGGGGTCGGACTACAACCTGATGCTGGTCGCCCGACTGAAAGAGGAGATCCACGCCGGGCTGCATACCGGCATCATCCGGGCGATGGGTGGCACCGGGAAGGTGGTGACCTCGGCCGGTCTGGTGTTCGCCTTCACCATGGCCTCGATGGCGGTCAGCGATCTGCGCATCATCGGCCAGATCGGCACCACTATCGGGCTCGGGTTGATGTTCGACACCTTGATCGTGCGGGCGTTCATGACGCCGTCGGTCGCGGCGCTGCTGGGGCGCTGGTTCTGGTGGCCGATCAACGTCCTGCCGCACGTCGGCGGGAAAGCGGCCCGGCATCGAGAGGCTGCCGCCCTCGCTCGCGGCGGGGACGCGGACAACACCGAGGAGCTGGCCCACAACAGGTAGCCGGTTGTGAGCAATGGCATGCTCAGAGGCCAGAAAACAAATTAGGTAGCATGACTAAAGTTATGTAGCATTGCTTACTGAGTTCGGATGGCTAAGCGGCCATTTGCGGCGCATTAGCCCCACCTGCTTCACCCGGCTCAGCGGTCTCACCGGCGGGTTTAGCGTCCGAAAACTGATGAGTGAAAGGACCGGGGGAATGGCTACAGTGGACTCCATGCGTACGCACCGCTCGATTTTGCGGGGCATCGCCGTGACCGCTGCCGCCGCAGGCGCAGCCGTGGCCGCGGTGCTGTTGCCCGCCACCGCCTCTGCTGACGCGACCGATGACTTCCCGATTCCGCGTCGCGTGATTCGCACCGACTGCAGCGCCGAGCAGATGCTGGCCGCCAGCCGCGACCTGTCGCCGATCTACTACGAGCGCTACATGATCGACATGCACAACAAGCCGGTGCAGGTGCAGCAGGCTGCCATCGACAAGATGCACTGGTTCTTCTCGCTGAACCCCGATCAGCGCCGGGCCTACTCCGAGGAGTTGGCGACCAATTTCGCCGACCCGCTGACGGTGTCGTGGCCCAACCACGCCAAGATCTTCTTCAACAACAAGGGCGTCGTCGCCAAGTCGACCGAGGCCTGCAGTCAGTACCCGCGCGACGACATGTCGGTGTGGGACTGGGCCCCCAAGCCGTAACAGGAGAGGCGATGAGCGGTTCCATCCGTCGAGTCATGCGGGTTCTGCTCGTCGCCGGCGCGGCGGGCGGTCTGCTTCTGGGGGTCACGGGATCTCCTGCGGGCGCTCAACCTGCGGGGTTTCCCAACTTTGACGACTTCACCTCGGTGCCGGTGGACAACTACATCTCGACGGGCCCCAAGGGGCCGGGGCGCTGGGTGAACTTTTCCACGCCGTACAACGTCGCCTGCCAATTCGACGCCGTCGACCCGCCGGCGGGATCCTCGCAGGCCATCATGTGCGACGGTGACATGCCGGGCTTGGCCAACGCGCCGCTCGGTTCGGGCGCCCCGGTGGCGGGCGGCTGTGTGATCGGGACGGTGCGCTCCCAGGGCGCGGCGGGCCTGCGGCTGAACCGCGAATCGACCGGTTGCGGCCGCCAATTCTCCAACGGAGCCTTCTTGGGTGTCGGGCAGAAGTTGTCGTACGGCAACGTCACCTGTGCGGTGGGCACCGACCAGCTTGTCGCCTGCCTGGACACGTCGCTGGGGCATCACGGCTTCGTGCTGAGCCCGTCGGGCAGCACGGCGTTCTAGCGATTCTCGGGCCTTGCGGGGCCGTCCTGCGCTACGGGTTGACGTTGAACGTGGTGGTGTAGGTCCGTGGGTGATAGGGCGGTGGCGGGGCATCTGGCCCACTCGGCCAGCCCTCAGGCCTGGGCCACGTGCTGACCCGCATCGTGACCTGCTCTTGCCCGTTGGGAAGCGTCTCGATGTTGACGATGCTCGGCCCGTAGGGGACGGCCGGCTCATTACCGGGGCTCGGGATGAATCCGGGGCCGGTGAGATCCTGCGAGGGAGCTTGCAGCAGTCCCTGCGGGCTGCCCGCGGCCACGCCCACGACCTGGCCATCGTCGCTGGCGCTGGTCAACAGATACCCGCCCTGGGGCAGCGACACAATCTGATTCTCCCGATCGGCCGGACCGAGATTGTTGAAGGTGCCGACCTCGTGCAGGCTGTTCAGCCAGGCATTCGGCGGGTCACCGGCGGCGACCGGGGCCGACTGCCACAGGGCCCGCTGACCGTCCTGTCCGACGTTGCCGACGATCATCATGGTTCCCGATGCCGGGTCGTAGACGCCGCTGGCCTGGGAGATGCCCACCTTGGTGTCCGAGCCGAGCGGGGTGCCCAGCAGCGGCCCCAAATCCGTTGCCGGATCGGCCAGATTCTGGACCCGCGATTCGGGCGCGATGTAGTTGTCCGGTGAGGTGCCGAGCCCGTAGGGCCGCACACTGTAAAAAGCGTAGTGCTGGCCGTCGGGGCCGACGGCGGTCCCGGTCGGCAATGCCCGAAAACCCTCGTCGACGGGGAACGGATTATCGATGGCGGGCTTGCCGGGGGTGTGCAGGCGGGGGTGGCCGCTCTCCGGGTCGCCGGTGATGACGATGCCGGTGCCCGGGATCGTCGCGCCCAGGTCGTAGGGCGATCCGACCTGCTTCTCTGGCATCGGGGGGCTGCCCACGCCGGCGATGGTGGGATCGTGCGGTTGTTGGCCGTCCGCCGGAATCGTGTTGTCCACCAGCCGGATATGCGGGTCCTGGCCGCCCTCACCGCCCAGCTTGTAGTGGTTGGTCAGGGTCTGCACCAGCCGCGACCGGTGCCGGCTGTCGGCGGCGGCATCCGAGACCACCCGCTGGATCTCGCGGGTCTTGGCGGTCAGGAAGCGCTGGAACTGGCGCGAACCGGCGGGGGTGTCCAGTCCTGGCCAGGTGGCGGCCGATTCGCGGATCTCGGCCTCGATGGCGTCGAGGCGTTGCCGTGAACTCACTGCGTTGCGGACGGCCTGCTGCAGGATCGTCTGGAGCTCTTTGTCGGCTGCTACCGATGTGGCCAGCCGGTTGGCGAGTTCCTCTTCACGCGCGCGCGCCGCATCAGCGAAGGCACCGCGTTGATGCGGCGGTTCCAGCTTCGCCTCTCCTCCGTCGAGCCTCGCTGAACCGCCGGGTCCATGCGGCGGTTCCAGCTTCGCCTCTCCTCCGTCGAGCCTCGCTGAACCGCCGAGGTTCTCGGCCATAGCGAACAGGGTAGCCGGGCCGGATTGGGCTTAGAGGCCCTTTTTCGCCCGGCGCTTGCCGGACGGCCGCAGCTTTTCGCCGCCGGTCGAGGCCGGCTCGTCGGCTTCTTCGCCCGTCGGCTCGACGATTTCGGTGGCTTCGGTCTCGTTTTCGACCGCGGCTCCGTCGTCATCGGCGTCGTCGGACTCTTCGTCGGCGGCTTCAGCCTCGTCGGCCTTCGCATCGCCGGACTTCTTGCCACGTCGACGCTCTTGCTTGGGCTGCTTTTCGGCCTTGGGCTTGATCGGTTTGGGCGGCGGGGGCGGCAGTTCGGCGACGAACGCCAGGTAGAACGCACCGATTCCCAACAGGGCGATCGCGGCTGCGGCCCCGTAGATCCCGAACAGCCAGACGCCGAAGCTGTCCAGCGACAACCAGATCTCACTGACCGCGGTGCCGGCGATCAACGCTGCGGCCACCAGGTGCGCCACGATCGAGCCGGTCCGCAGCGACAGCGCAAGCTGCGGGGTGCCGTATTCGGGCTTGCGGGACTGCTTCAACACCGCTGCCACCGGCAGGGCCGTCGCCCCGACCAGGAGTCCGAGGAGGACTCGCAGCACGGTGCCCAGCACATGCGGGCTGAAGCCGGTCAGCTCCCACCATCGTGGCAGGACAAAGAGGAAATACAGGATGGCGGCGAGAGTCGAGAGCGACGCGTGCCAAACCGTGGCGACGGTACGACTCACGCCACCTCCCATGCTCGTCAGCTAGTGATTCAGGTGCGACCGGACCCTTGATCTTTCGGTCCGGCCGCACCTGAATCGGGTGCGGAGGATAGGGGATTTGAACCCCTGAGGGCTATTAACCCAACCCGCGTTCCAGGCGAGCGCCATAGGCCACTAGGCGAATCCTCCGTCGGCAATGGTAGCTGAGTCCGCTGCGGGCCTCGCGCGCCGCTCGTCCTGCCCGGCTTCGCAGCACTCGCCATCACCGCTAGACTGCCAGGCGGACCCCGCGCGGCGTCCATCCTGTGAACTCCCCCAGGGCCGGAAGGCAGCAAGGGTCAATGGGCTCTGGCGGGTGCGCGGGGTCCCCTTATATGTCGGGCCTTCGCCGGCTGATCGCGCTGGATAAGGGACTTGAAAGGCGCACCCGTGTCGCTGCATAACCTCAACCGTGCCGACCTGACTGCGCAATATGAGCGCTACCAGCGGGACTACGCCGATCTGCAGGCCAAGAAGCTGGCACTGGACCTTACCCGCGGCAAACCGGCGCCCGAGCAGCTCGACCTGGCCAACGGCCTGCTGGCCCTGCCCGGCCCGGACGACTACCGCGGCGACGACGGCACCGATACCCGCAACTATGGCGGCCTGCACGGTCTGCCCGAGCTGCGTTCCCTCTTCGGCGAGCTGCTCGGCATCGCGGTGCCCAACCTGATCGCCGGCAACAACGCCAGCCTCGAATTCATGCACGACGTCGTCGTCTACTCGATGCTGCACGGCGGGGTGGACTCGCCGCGGCCCTGGAAAGACGAGCGCCAGGGCATTAAGTTCCTGTGCCCGGTGCCCGGCTATGACCGGCACTTCGCGATCACCGAGACCCTGGGCATCGAGATGGTCCCGGTCCCGATGCGCGAGGACGGCCCGGACGTCGACCTGATCGAAGAGCTCGTCGCCGCCGACCCGGCGATCAAGGGCATGTGGACCGTGCCGGTGTTCGGCAACCCGACCGGCATCACCTACTCCTGGGAGACGGTGCGCCGGCTGGTCCAGATGAAGACCGCCGCACCTGACTTCCGGCTGTTCTGGGACAACGCCTACGCGGTGCACACCCTGACCACCGAGTTCCCCCACCAGATCGATGTGCTGGGGCTGGCCGCGGCCGCGGGCAACCCGAACCGGCCGTACGTGTTCGCCTCCACCTCGAAGATCACCTTCGCCGGCGCCGGCGTCAGCTTCTTCGGTGGCTCGCTGGGCAACATCGCCTGGTACCTGCAGTACGCCGGGAAGCGCTCGATCGGCCCGGACAAGGTCAACCAGCTTCGTCACCTGCGGTTCTTCGGCGACGCTGACGGCGTGCGGCTGCACATGCGCCGCCACCAGGAGATCCTGGCGCCCAAGTTCGAGCTGGCTGCCGAGATCTTGGAGCGTCGCCTCGGCGACTCCAAGATCGCGTCGTGGACCGACCCCAAGGGTGGCTACTTCATCAGCCTGGACGTCTGGCCGGGCACCGCTCGCCGCACCGTCGCGCTGGCCAAGGACGCCGGCATCGCGGTCACGGAGGCCGGTGCGTCGTTCCCGTACCGCAAGGACCCCGAGGACAAGAACATCCGGATCGCCCCGTCGTTCCCGTCTATCGAGGACCTGCGCAACGCCGTCGACGGCCTGGCCACCTGTGCGCTGCTGGCCGCCGCCGAGAACCTGCTGGGCTGAGATGGCGGGCGTGTGGGGCCGCACAGTGGTGGCGGCGGCTTTCGTGATGCTGGGCTCGGTACCCGCGGCCCAGGCACTGCCGGGTCCGCCCGTCGAACCCAAGCCGGTGCCGGCGAGCGAGATCGGACCTGACGGCGGCGAATTGTTGCCGCTGCGGGCCGCCGAGGAACTCGACCGCTTCCGCAACGATGCCGCCGAGGGCGCACTGGGAAATCCGGTGATGTACGGCGATGGCCAGTGTTATCCGCTCGTACAGCAATACATCCAGGCGCTGGGTTGGTGGCGAAATAGAGATCCCAGCGGCAATGCCTTCGATCTCTACAACCATTTCCCCACCAATGGTCTGGGCCAATACTTCGACCAGGTGCCGTTCGATGGTGGCCTGACCGAGCCGCGGGTCGGGGACATCGTCGTCTACGGTCCGGGCGGATATGTCAGTGAACACGGGCACGCCGGGGTCGTCACGGCCGTGCGGGGCAGCGGCAGCCTGCTTCAGTACGAGGTCGCCGAACAGAACTCCAGCGGCCGGTTGTTCGTGACGCTGAACTGGCGTGACGTCGGCCCGATGTGGAACACACTGGGGTACCTGCGCCCGAAGGCGTAGCACTTCGGCTGCCGGGCCTGCACCGTCGTCGGGCCGAGCAAGTACCCTGCTGGCGTGGCGCTCTACCGCAAATACCGGCCGGCATCCTTCGCCGAAGTGGTGGGGCAGGAGCACGTCACCGAACCCCTGTGCACCGCCTTGTCCGCGGGCCGGATCAACCACGCCTACTTGTTCTCCGGCCCCCGCGGCTGCGGCAAGACGTCGTCGGCGCGCATCCTGGCCCGATCGCTGAACTGTGCGCAGGGGCCGACCCCGACACCCTGCGGAACGTGCGACTCGTGCGTGGCGTTGGCCCCCAACGGCCCGGGCAGCATCGACGTCGTCGAACTCGACGCCGCCAGCCACGGCGGTGTCGACGACACTCGCGATCTGCGGGACCGCGCCTTTTACGCGCCCGCCCAGTCGCGCTACCGGATTTTCATCATCGACGAGGCGCACATGGTGACCACCGCGGGTTTCAACGCGCTGCTCAAGATCGTCGAGGAGCCGCCCGATCACCTGATCTTCGTGTTCGCCACCACCGAGCCGGAGAAGGTACTGCCGACCATCCGGTCGCGCACCCACCATTACCCGTTCCGGCTGCTTGCACCGCGCACTATGCGGGAGCTGATCGGCCGGATCTGCGCGCAGGAGAACGTCGCCGTCGACGACGCGGTGTTTCCCTTGGTGATCCGGGCCGGTGGCGGCTCGCCGCGCGACACCCTCTCGGTGCTCGACCAGCTGCTGGCCGGCTCGGAGAAGGACGAGACCGGGATCGACCACGTCCACTATCAACGGGCGCTGGGTCTGTTGGCGCCACCGATGTCGCCCTGATCGACGAGGCGGTCGACGCCCTGGCCGCCGGGGACGCCGCATCGCTGTTCGGAGCGGTCGAGGCGGTCGTCGACGCCGGCCACGACCCGCGCCGGTTCGCCATCGACCTGCTGGAGCGGTTCCGGGACCTGATCGTGCTGCAGGCGGTCCCCGACGCGGTCGCCAAGGGTGTGGTCGACGCGCCGGAAGACATGCTCGAGCGGATGTATGACCAGGCCGCCCGGCTGGGCCCGGCCACCCTGGCCCGCTATGCCGAAGTGGTGCACGCCGGCCTGGGCGAGATGCGTGGCGCGACCGCTCCGCGGCTGCTGCTGGAAGTGGTGTGCGCCCGGCTGCTGTTGCCGTCGGCCGCCGACACCGAAGCCGCACTGCTGCAACGGGTTGAGCGCATCGAGGGCCGACTGGACATGTCGATCCCGGCGGCGCCCGCGCGGACCGGGGCCGCCCCCGCCGCGGGCTCGCCGGCTCCGGCCGCAGCCCCAGCGGCACCAGCCGTCTCACCCGGCAAGCAGTTCACCCGTCGCTCTGCCCGGGCCGCTGAGCCCGGATCCGCGCCCGCGCCGGTGCCCGCCGCCACCCCCACTCCCGAGCCGGTGCCGGCACCCGCCGCAGCGGTGCCTGAACCCGAACCCGCTGCACCACCCGCGCCGGCCCCCGCGCCCCAGCCCGAACCGGAGCCCGCTCCGGCGCCGCCGGCACCCGCACCCGCTGCGGCGGTGGTGACCCCGGGCGAGCCCGATGCTGCCGCCGTGCGCGCGACGTGGACCACGGTGCGGGACAAGGTGCGTCAGCGCAGCCGCTCCACCGAGGCGATGCTGGCCGGCGCGACCGTGCGCACGGTGGACGGCAACACGCTGGTGTTGACTCACGAAACGGCCTCGCTGGCCAGGCGACTCTCCGAACCGCGCAACACCGACGTCATCACCGAGGCGCTCAAGGATGCCCTCGGGGTGAACTGGCGGGTGCGCTGCGAGGCCGGCGGACCATCGCCGGAAGCGAGCCCCTCGGCTGCGCCCGCTGCCGTCGACATGGAGTCGGCGCGCCGCGCCGACGAGGAGGCCATGCTGGCCGAGGCTGCCGTAGACGCCGGTTCTGAGGCGCCGCCCCGCCGCGACCCCGAAGAAGTGGCCCTGGAGCTGTTGCAGAACGAGCTGGGCGCCCGCCGGATCGGCGGCGACTGACGGGGCTGCCACCGGGGCCGCAGCGGCAGGTCGTCGTCGCCGTCACCGTCGACGTTGCCAGCCAGCACCTGATGCAGCTGGAACAGGTTGCGTTCGAAGCACAGCACCGAAGCCGCCGTCGCTGCTGCCGTCGTAGGCGGAGATCTTCAGCGGCGGCTGGCCGCGGCCGGCCATGTGCCCCCCTTGCCGAGATGCGGATAACCGCCCGGGCGCCACCTCAAACCCGCGTAACGTGGCACCCCAATGGGCGAGATGACCGAAACAACCACCTGCGCGATCGTCGGTGGCGGACCGGCAGGCATGGTTCTCGGGTTGTTGCTGGCTCGGGCCGGCGTGCAGGTGACGCTGTTGGAGAAGCACGCCGACTTCCTGCGCGATTTCCGTGGCGACACCGTGCACCCCACCACCCTGCGCCTGCTCGATGAACTCGGGCTCTGGGAGCGCTTCGCGACGCTGGCGCACAGTGAGATCCATCAGGTCAGCCTCGACGTGGCCGGGCGCGACGTCACGGTGGTCGACTTCGGCCGGTTGCGCCGCCAGCCGCACCCTTACGTGGCGATGGTGCCGCAGTGGGACCTGCTCAATCTGCTCGCCGAGTCCGCGCAGACCGAGCCGACGTTCACCTTGCGAATGCAGACCGAGGTCACCGGGTTGCTGCACGAGAACGGCCGGGTGGCCGGAGTGCGCTACCGCGATGCCGAGGGCACCGGCGAACTGCGTGCCGATCTCACGGTGGCCTGCGACGGACGTTGGTCGATTGCGCGGCACGAGGCCGGCTTGCACTCGCGTGAGTTTCCGGTGAACTTCGATGTCTGGTGGTTCCGGCTGCCGAACGACCGCGCCGCCCAGCCCACCTTGTTGCCCCGCCTTGGGCCGGGGCGGGCCGCGATCATGATTCCGCGCGAGAGTTACTTTCAGGTCGCCTATCTGGGGCGCAAGGGCACCGACGCGGACAAGCGGGCACGCGGTATTGAGGCGTTCCGTCGTGACGTGGTCGAGCTCGTTCCCGAGGCCGCGGATTCGGTCGAGGCGCTTCGGACGATGGACGATGTCAAACACCTCGATGTGCGGGTGAATCGGTTGCGGCACTGGAGTATCGACGGGCTGTTGTGCATCGGCGACGCAGCACACGCCATGTCACCGGTGGGTGGGGTCGGCATCAATCTGGCGGTCCAGGATGCGGTGGCCGCCGCGACCATCCTGGCCGAGCCGCTACGGCAAGGGCGGGTGACCGTTCGGGATCTGGCCGCTGTACAGCGACGTCGGGAGCTGCCCACCGTCGTCACTCAATCGGTGCAGCGAGCAGCGCACCGGGCGCTGAACCCGATCCTGCACGGCAAGAACCTCAGCCCGCCGGCGAGCGTGGGCAAGCTGTTCGCGATGTTGCCCTGGCTGTCGGCGATTCCGGCTTACCTGGTCGGGGTGGGGGTGCGCCCGGAGCGGGCCCCGGCCTTCGCGCGTCGACCCTAAAGTTAGGGCCGCCACCAGGGCCGCAGCGGCAGGCTGGCGCCTTCTATGGCCCCGCCACCGTTGACCGCCAGCGCGTGATGAAGCTGAATACCGTTGTGCTCGAAACCCAGCCGGGAACCGGCCATGTACAGGCCCCACACCTTGGCGGTGGCCAGCCCAACCTCGGCGACGGCCTCGTCCCAGTGGGTCACCAGATTGGCGCACCAATCGCGCAGGGTCAGCTCGTAGTGGTTGCGCAGATTCTCGGTGTGCAGCACCTCCAGACCGACGTCTTGGATCTCGCTGATGATGCGGCCTGATCCGGCCAGCTCCCCGTCGGGGAACACATAGCGGTCGATGAAATCACCTGCGGTCGCACTGGATTTGTTGTCCGCCCGGGTGATGCAGTGGTTGAGCAGCAGGCCGCCGGGACGCAGCTTGGACTTGAGGAAATCGAAATAGGCCGGGTAGTTGGCCACGCCGATGTGTTCGGTCAGCCCAATCGAGGAGACCGCGTCGAATCCGGATTCGTCGACGTCGCGGTAATCGCAGTGCCGCACCTCGGCCCGGTCAGCCAGGCCGGCGTCGGCGATCGCGCGCTGCGTCCACTGAGCCTGCTCGGCCGACAGCGTCGCACCGATGGCACGCACCCCGTGCCGCGCTGCGTAGCGCACCATGCCACCCCAGCCGCATCCCACGTCGAGCAGGGTGTCGCCGGGGCTCAACCGCAGCTTGTCGAAGATCAGCCGGTACTTGTTCTCCTGGGCCTGCTCCAGCGTCGCATCCGGAGTCGGATAGACCGCGCAGGTGTAGGTCATCGAGGGCCCCAGCACCCACTCGTAGAAGATGTTGGACACGTCGTAGTGGTGATGGATCGCCTCGGCATCCCGAGACTTGCTGTGTCGCAATCCTTCTGCGATACGTCGCCACCGGGGCAGTGCCTCTTGGGGTGGCGGGGCGATCGGCACCAGATGTTCGATCCCGATCGAGCGCACGATGTTGGCCAGCACTCTGGGCGAGGGCCGTTTGAAGTGCAGCTCGTCGGCGAGGGCCTTGAGCAGCCGATAGGGATCCCCGGGGTGTACGCCGTGCAGCCCCAGGTCGCCGGAGATGTAGGCGCGGGCCATCCCCAAGTCGCCCGGGGCGGTGGCCAGATACGTGGTGCCGCGCGGGGTCAGCAGGTCCAGGCCCAAGGTCGCGTCGTCGGGGCCGGCGCTGCTGCCGTCGTAGGCGGTGAAGCGCAGCGGCAGGTGCCCGTCGGTGGCCAGCGTCTCCAGCACCTGGGCCAGGCTCAATCTGCCGGTCGGAGTGCGTACCTGCGCGCTGTCGATCGTCATCGTCGTCGCACCGCCTTGGCGTAGAGGTCCAGTAGCCGCGAGTCGGGGTCATAGGTCTTCTTGATCCGCCGATAGGTTTCACCGCCGTAGAGCTCGTCAAACTCCGCGGCGGTGTAGTAGGAGTCGGAGTACAGCGACTTGTGGCCATCGAGCTCGCTCACCTTGGCCTCGATCAGGCGATTGGTGGCTCCCTCGGTGGCTCCGGCCGGGACCGACGACCAAAACCCGACGTTGACGTAGGTGCGATTGGGCCGGATCGGGTACAGCGGCCACTCCTCGTCGCCACGCAGCCGTAGCGGGCACAACCACACCGGCTCGATCGGCACGTGCGCGAAGAACCAGTCCAGGAATTGCCGACAGCGTTCCAGCGGGACCTCGATGTCCTGCACCACGCGCTCACGAGGCGGGCGGTGATGCCGCTTCTCGATCCGGTCGGCGATGGCGAACCGCTGGTCGTAGGCGATCAGCTTCGAGTAGACACTGCTGCGCCGATAGCGCCGCGGCCACCACCGCCGCACCAGGGGCCGCTGCGCCCCGAACGCGCGCGAGCACCAGAACCAGTCGGTGTCCCAGCGCCACAGGTAGTCGTGGATGGTCAGCCGGTCGTCTTTGATCCCGTGCGCATGGCGGATCGAGCGGTAGTAGATCTGCTGGCCGGTGTAGTCGCTGACCGCGCCGGGGGAGTCGGTCGCGATACCGACACACAGGTAGCTCTCCCGCGGACTGAACACCACGCCGTCGAGGTAGTCCACCGGAACGCCTTCGAGCCCGCCGGTGTCGATGATGCGGTCCATCGTCGACACCAGCTCGTCCAGGGAATCGAAGCGGATGTGCCGCAACGCGACGAACGGCTTGACGTCCTCCAGTTCGATCCGCAGTTGTGTCGAATACCCCAGCGTCCCATAGGAATTCGGAAACGCGTGGAACAGATCCTCATGCCGGTCGCGCGATACCGTCAGCAGTTCGCCGTCGCCGGTGAGCACGTCCATCTCCAGCACCGACTCGTGGGGAAGCCCATTACGGAACGACGCCGACTCAATTCCCAGGCCGCTGACCGCACCGCCCACCGTGATCGTCTTGAGCTGCGGAACCACCAACGGCGCCAAGCCGTACGGGAGGGTGGCGGCGACCAGGTTCTCGTAGGTGCACATGCCGTCGACGTCGGCGGTGCGGTTCTCCGGGTCGACGGCGATGACGCTCACCAGGCCCGAGGTGTCCAGGCCGGGTGCGTGGCGCTTCGCCCGCGCCCGAAACAGGTTGGAGGTGGGCTTGGCCAGCCGGACCGATTCGTCAGCGGGGATGTTCCGGTAGCTGTCCAGCAGCCGCTGCACCCCCCGCGTGTGGGATGTCGGTGTATCGGCCGGCCGAACGGACATCACCTCCCACGCTAACGGCGGATCGGCGGGCGTGCACGCAGCAGCGCTGCCGATTCATGCGGCGGTCCAGCTTCGGCTCTCCTGCGTCGAGCCTCGCTAACCGCCGGGGTCAGGGCAGCTGCGTTTGACTGCTCAGGAAACTGGCGATGCCGCGCGCCACCGCGTCGGCGTAGCGCTGGCGGCCCGCTGGACTCTCCATCAGAGCCGCATCGGTGGCGTTTTTCATGTTGCCCAGCTCGACCAGGACCGACGGATATTCGGCCAGGTTGAGCCCGGCAAGGTCGGCGCGACCCTTCAAGCCGTCGGTGCCGATGTAGTTGGCCGGCGGAATGCCCGCGGCCTGCAGCTGGCTGCGCATGATCTGGGCGAACCGCACCGCCGGTCCCTCTTGGGCCGGGTTCAGCGGCGGTGCGGAGTAGTTGACGTGGAATCCGCGGCCGGCGGGCTGCCCGCCGTCGGCGTGGATGGACACGATGGCGGCGGGGTGCAGCACATTGGCCGCCGCGGCGCGGGCGTCGACGCAGGGAGCCGGCCCGTTGTCGTCACCTCGCGACATCGCGGTGCGGACGCCGGCGGAGTTGAGGGCTTGGCGGATCCGCAGCGTGGTGTCCCAGGTGAAGCTGTGCTCGGGGTAGCCGGAGTTGGTCGAGGTGCCGCTGGTCTGGCAGTTCTTGGTGCCGCCCCGGCCGTTGGGCACCTGACGCGACAGGGCCGCGGGGTCGCCCCCGCCGCTGTGGCCGGGGTCGAGGAACACGATCATGCCGGCGATATTGGTCGGGGCGGCCGAGGCCAAGGGAGTCAGCGGGGCGCTCGGCACAGCGGCGGCCACCACCAGGCCGGTGGTGATCGCGATACCGACACGGACAAGAACTGGTACGCGCACGCCGCCAACGTAGGCCGGGGCCGACTACGCTGGAAATCTCACACGCACCGGGTCTCGGAGCTGAAACCAAGCCGCAACCCAGTCGAGACCACGCACACGACTTGAAGACGACCAAGCAAGGGGAGTGTCATGCAACCAGGAGGCCCGCCCGACATGTCGGCGCTGCTGGCCCAGGCCCAGCAGATGCAGCAACGACTGCTGCAGGCGCAGCAGGAGCTGGCCGTCACCGAGGTGCACGGGGAGGCCGGAAACGGCCTGGTCAAGGTCACCTCCAACGGCAGCGGCGAGGTGCTCGCGGTGCACATCGACCCGAAGGTCGTCGATCCCGAGGATATCGAGACCCTGCAGGACCTGCTCGTGGGAGCGCTCGCGGACGCCTCGAAGAAGGCGCACACGCTGGCCCAGCAGCGGCTGTCGCCGCTGGCCGGCGGCATGGGCGGCGCGCTCGGCATGCCGGGAGCCTAGGTGTTTGAGGGTCCGGTTCAGGACCTGATCGACGAGCTGGGCAAACTGCCGGGCATCGGCCCCAAGAGCGCCCAGCGGATCGCCTTTCACCTGCTGTCGGTGGAGCCACCGGAGATCGACCGGCTCACCGCGGTACTCACCAAGGTCCGCGACGGGGTGCAGTTCTGTGAGGTCTGCGGCAATGTCGCCGACGCGCAGCGCTGCCGGATCTGCGGGGACCCGCGCCGCGACTTCGCCCAGATCTGCGTCGTCGAGGAGCCCAAGGACGTCGCGGCCATCGAGCGCACCCGGGAGTTCCGCGGCCGCTACCACGTGCTCGGTGGCGCGCTCGATCCCTTGTCGGGGATCGGCCCCGAGCAACTGCGGGTGCGTGAGCTGCTGAATCGGGTCGGGGAGCGCATTGACGGGGTCGACGTCAGCGAGGTGATCATCGCCACCGACCCCAACACCGAGGGCGAGGCCACCGCTACGTACCTCGTGCGGGTGCTGCGCGATATTCCCGGTCTCAGCGTGACGCGCTTGGCGTCCGGTCTGCCGATGGGTGGCGACTTGGAATTCGCTGACGAGCTGACCTTGGGCCGGGCTTTCACCGGCCGCCGCGTCATGGCCTGATTTCTGGCTCCCCTGCCCCACTTCCGCGAGCCTGTAGTTAGCGTGCTCGCTACTCGCACTTCTTCACGCCAACGACAGGCTCGCGAGGGGTGTCGGTGCCCGTCGGCAGTATCTGGACATGGGCGAGGTCTTTATCGGCAGCGAAGCGCTGGCGCAGGGCCGGCTCACCGAACACGAACTGCGCTGCTGGCACCGGCCGATCTTCCGGGACGTCTATGTGTCGAAGACCCACGAGCCGACGCTGCGCGACCGGATCGAGGGAGCGTGGCTGCGGTCTGGGCGCCACGGCGTGATCGCCGGGGTGGCCGCCTCGGCGCTGCATCACGCCGAATGGGTCGATCGCGACATCCCCATCGAGTTGGTTTGGTCGAATACCCGGCCACCGCGAGGCCTGATCGCTCGCGACGAGACGCTGCGCGACGACGAGATCGCTCATGCCGGTCGACTGCCGGTCACCACGCCCGCCCGCACCGCCTACGACCTGGCCCGTCACCTGCCCCGCGGCCAGGCCCTGGCCCGGCTTGACGCCCTGGCCCGGGCCACCCCGTTCAGCGCCGAGGATGTGCTGTTGATCGCCAAACACCACAAAGGTGCTCGGGGGCTGCGAAAACTCCGCGCCGTGCTACCGCTCGTCGACGCCGGCGCCGCCTCACCCAAGGAGACCTGGCTGCGGCTACTGCTTATCGACGCGGGTCTGCCGACTCCGACCACTCAGATCCCGGTGTGCGACCGCAGCTACTGGCCGTTCGCCTGGCTCGATATGGGTTGGGAGGAGTACAAGGTGTCCACCGAATACGACGGCGATCACCACCGCAAGGATCGTCCGCAGTACGTCAGGGACCACAAGCGTCAGCGCAGGCTGCAAGCCCTGGGCTGGCTCAACATCCGGGTGATCAACGAGGACGATCGCAACGACGTGATAGCGCGGGTCCGCGAGGCGCTGCACGCCCGCGGCTGGCGGCCCTAAACCGACACCAGCACGTCGGCGATAGCCACACCGGCGGCGATCCCAGCGCGGGCCGTCCGAACCTTCTCCGGGATGCCCGCGCCCACCACGGCCACCAGCACCCCGCTCACGGCCGGACCACTTCCACCATCTCGAAGTCGGCCTTGGCCGCGCCGCAGTCCGGGCAGCTCCAGTCCTCATCGATGTCGGCCCAGCGGGTGCCGGGTTCGATGCCGTCCTCCGGCCAACCCAGCGCCTCGTCGTATTCGAAGCCGCACTGTAGGCACCGGAACAGTTTGTAGTCGCTCAAGAGTTCACTCCCATCGGTTCGAAATCCAGCTTTTCGCGGACCGCGCAGTCGGGGCAGGTCCAGTCGTCGGGAATCCGCCGCCAGGGCGTGCCGGCTCCGAACCCTTCTCGGGGCTCTCCGGTGGCCTCGTCGTAGACGTACCCGCAGCCCGGGCACCCGTAAACGGCCATCAGACGGCTGCCCCGTAGCGAGCCAGCACCTTGTCGCGCACCCGTGGGTGAATGTTGGCCCGGGTGATGTCACCGGCGTAGTGCTCGAGCACCCGGTGGTCCATCAGCTTGCGCCACACCGTCGGGAAGTAGGTCACCCCGATGAGCGCGCCGTAGCCGGCCGGCAGGTTCGGCGAATCGTCGAAACTGCGCAGGGTCTGGTAGCGCCGGGTGGGGTTGGCGTGGTGGTCGCTGTGCCGCTGCAGGTGGTAGAGGAACAGGTTGGTGACCATGTGGTCGGAGTTCCAGCTGTGCTGCGGTGTGCAGCGCTCGTAGCGGCCTTGCGAACCATCACCGCGTTGCTTCTGGCGCACCAGCCCGTAGTGCTCCAGATAGTTCACCGACTCCAGCAGTGACGACCCGTAGATGGCGTTGATCAGCACGTAGGGCAGCAGCGCGACGCCGAACACCGCGATCATCACGCCCCAGAACAGCACCGACATCGCCAGCGCGTTGACCACGTCGTTGTCCGCCCACGTCCGCGGGTTCCACGGGCTCTTGCCGGTCCGGCGGACCCGCCGGGCTTCCAGCTCCCACGCCGAGCGGATGCCGCCGAAAGTGCTGCGCGGCAAGAACTCCCAGAACGTCTCGCCGAAGCGGGCCGACGCCGGGTCCTCGGGGGTGGCCACCCGGACGTGGTGGCCGCGGTTGTGCTCGACGTAGAAGTGGCCGTAGCAGACCTGGGCCAGGGTGATCTTGGCCAGCCACCGTTCCAGCGACTCCCGCTTGTGGCCCAGCTCGTGGGCGGTGTTGATGCCGACCCCGGCCACGGTCGCGGTGGTGAGCGCCACCCCGATCTTGCCCAGGGCGCCCAGTGACCCGTCGAAGCCGAGCCAGCTCAGGTCCGACGCGGTGAACAGGTAGGCGCCGAAGATGGCGCTGGCGTACTGGAAGGGGATGTAGGCGTAGGTGGCGTAGCGGTAGTACTGGTCGTTCTCCAGCGCCGCCATCACCTCATCCGGCGGGTTCTGCCCGTCGGCACCGATCCAGAGGTCCAGCGTCGGCAGCAGCACGTAGAGCAGGATCGGCCCGATGTACAACGGCAGTTGCGCCGCGGTGTGTAAGTCGGCTTGGTTCAGCGCCCAGACCAGCGGCAGCACCAGGAACACCATGGTGGGCACGACCAGGCCCAGCAGCCACAGGTGACGTTTCTTGTCCTGCCAGAGCTTCGGTTCGCTGGCCATCTCGGTGCTCATCGCATTCAACCCCTCGCCTTGGTCACACCACGTGTTTCGGATGTGCCTGACGTTAGGTAGCGCTGCGGCTTCGTCGCTCGTCTCGCGCGGCCGGAATTGGGCCGGCTATTCGTCCTGCGAAGACAACACGGCGGCGCCGTACCACTGACACAGCAGCAAGGCGATCTCGACGTCCAGGCGATCGTCGGCGATCGGGCGCCCGCGCCGCTCGACGGCCCGTTGCACCCGGTACTTCATGGTGTTGACGTGGAAGTGGAGTTGCTCGCCGGCCGCTTTGAAGCTCGATCCGGTCCGCAGGAACACTCGCAGGGTGTCGCGCAGCCGGCCGTCGCTCTCGGTCGCGCAGGCCAGTGGGCCGAGCACCTCGGCGACCCATGCCCGCGCGGCGGCCAGGTTGTCACCGCCGAGCAGGGCCGCGGCCGAGAGACCGGGATCGCCGGCCGCGCTGACCCGATTCGCGGTTGCGCCGGAGGCGACCGCCAGGGCGTGCGCAGCCAGGGCCTGCCGATGCGATCGGCGGAAACCCTCGACGCCCGGTAGCGGTTCGCCGATCGCCACCCACGGCTCGCCGTCCGCGGCGAGCGCGCAGGCGCGGATCTGTTCCACCACAGCGTCTCCGGCGCCCGCGGGCAGCGGAAGCCACGCCCACCCGCATGCGCTGTCGGCCGGCACGAACAGTGGCGCCCCTTGCACCGGCAGCGACTCGGCGAGGTGCTTGATAAAACCCTCCGCGGCGGCCAGTCGGTCGCCGGCCGAATCGGGATACCACACCACGATCCCGGCGTGGGTGTGCCGCAGCGGGTAGCGGATCGCGGTCGTCATCGCGTCGACGTCCAGGCTTTCATCGGCAAGGATGTCGCGAACCCGCAACGCGCGCACCGCATTTCGGCTCTCCATCCAGCGTTCCCGCTCGGCTTGGTAGACGGCCGAGACCTGCTGGGACATCTCGTCGATATAGCCGAACATGAGTGTCGACATGGTGCCGAGCACGCTGAGGCTCAGGTCGGGTTCCAACTCGGCCGAACGGATCTCCGCCAGCACCAGTTGCAGCGCCTCCGCGTGGCCCAGCCGGTAGCCGCGCACCAACGCGTTGACCGGCACCCCGCGCTGCGCCAGCCGGCGCGCGTGTTCCAGGGCCACCGGCGGTGCCGCGATGTCAGCCACCGGAATGTTGTGGCGGATCGCCGAGAAGTACGTGTCGACGTTCGCCGACACGGTCTCGTGCAGCAGCTGCAGCAGCGACGAGTCGCTGGTGAGGTCCGGTGACTCCTTGGCAACCAGATCCTCGATGACCCCGATGGTCTCGGCCAGGCGATCGTAGAGGCGCTGGGAGATCCCGATCGCAGCCGCGGCCACCGCGGCATCCGGGGCGCTCTGATCGGTCATGGTCGCAAACGTAGTCAGACTCGCCGGGGCGCCGCGAGCCGTTCGCGGCGCAACACGTCCACTTCCGGCAGCTCCAGAGGGGCCAGGTCGCCGACCACCTTCGACAGCAGCAGATCGGCCAGCTCCGGGTTGCGGGCCAGGCACGGCCCGTGCAGATAGGTGGCGACGACGCTGCCCTGCACCGCGCCGTCATAGCCGTCGCCGGCCTTGTTGCCGGCGCCCTTGGTGACCGCGCTCAGCGGCGAGGCGTCCGGTCCCAGCACGGTGCCGCCGCGGTGGTTCTCGAAGCCGGTCAGTGGTGCCGACAACCCCGCCAGCAGCGGCGTGGCGACCACCTCGCCGATGGTGCGCGACTCCTGCGGAGAGGTGGTCACGTCCAGCAACCCGACCCCCTCGACCCGCTCTCCGGCTGAGGTCTCATACCAATGCCCGAGCACCTGGATGGCCGCGCAGATCGCCAGCACGGGCGCTCCGCGCGCCGCCGCGCGCTGCAAACCCGGGTGGGTGATCAGATGCCGGGTGGCCAGTCGCTGGGCGTAGTCCTCGGCCCCGCCCAGGGTGTAGAGGTCCAAGGACTCGGGCACGGCTTCGGCCAGGGTGATCTCGACGATCTCGGCGGGAATCCCGCGCAGCAGCAGTCGCTGCCGCAGCACCACCGCGTTGCCGCCGTCACCGTAGGTGCCCATCACGTCGGGCAGCACCAGCCCGATCCGCACCGGTTCAGCCCTGCTCATAGGGGACCCAACCTCCGCTGCAACTGCAGGAACGCGGTGTAGTTGGCGACCACCTCGACCGGCCCGGGCGGGCAGGACGCGATCGCCGCGAGGGTGTCGTGCACCAGGGTGTGTTGCACACCGGCGTAGCCCAGCCGCACCGCCAAGTCGGTTCCGCGCTCGCCGGCCGCCACCACGGTGGTGTCGCCGAAGTGCTCGAAGCGCACGTCCCACAGCCAGGACAGGTCTTCGCCGTCGGGCACCTGTCCGTTGACGGCGATCACCACCCCCGCGGCGTGTTTGTCGACCATCGACAGGGCTTCCTGCCAGCCGGCCGGGTTCTTGGCCAGCAGCATCCGCACCGTGTGGTCGCCGACCTGCACACTGCGGTAGCGGCCGGCCACCTCGTCGACGGCGGAGACCGCTGCGACGGCCTTGGCCGGATCGGCGCCGAGGGCGACGGCGGCCGCGACGGCCTGGGCGGCGTTGCCGCGGTTGACGGTTCCGGGCAGCGCCAGTCGCATCGGCAGCACCAGACCGTCCGGCCCGTACAGCGCGTCGTCGTCGAACCACCACTGGGGCGTGGGCCGGCTGAATTCGCTTCCGGTGGAGCGCCAGTGGCCATCGTGGCGCTCGATCACCTCGCCGCTGCGCGGGCAACTGACCGAGTCGCCCGACCATCCGGCGCGCGCGGCGACCCAGACCACGTTGGGACAGTCGTAGGCGGCCGAGGTCATCAGCACGTCGTCGCAGTTGGCGACGACCACCGTCTGCGGATGACGGGCCAGGCCGGTGCGCAGTGCGCGTTCCACGGCATTGATCTCGCCCACCCGGTCCAGCTGATCCCGGGACAGATTCAACAGCACCACCACGGCCGGTGACACCGCATCGGCGACGTGCGGGACGTGCATCTCGTCGACCTCAAGTGCTGCCAGTGGCGCGGTCCGGTCGGCGGCCAACGCCGCGACCAGCCCGGCGTCCATGTTGGCGCCCTCGGCGTTGGTGGCCACCGCGCCCAGGTCGCGTAGCGCGGCTGCGAGCATGCGGGTGGTGGTCGACTTGCCGTTGGTGCCGGTGACGACGGCGGTGCGCCGCCCCGCGCCGAGCTGACGCAGGATCGATCTGTCGAGGGTCATCGCGATCAGACCGCCGATCATCGCGCCGGCACCGCGGCCGGTCACCCGCGATGCCCACCTGGCGCTGGCCCCGGCGGCCAGCGCCAGGCGTCCGCGGGCGGTGATCATGGCCGAAGTTTAGGGCGACCGCAAGCGCGGCGCGTGCGCCGGGCGAAGCGGGTCGTCCTCGGAGGTTTAAGTCGACGACACGGCTGGGCCGCGCCCGGCGTTCGTCACTCCTGCGTGCCATCCTCGTCACATGAGTGCTCAGTGGGGCCGCCCGGCCCGCGAACCCGGCGACGGCTGGGTCGTGGTCGACGTCGAGACGTCGGGGTTTCGGCCCGGGCAGGCGCGGGTGCTCAGCGTCGCCGCGCTGGCGCTCGACGCCGACGGCCGGGTAGAGCAGTCGGTGTCGCACCTGGTCAACCCGGGCACCGACCCGGGGCCAACTCATGTGCATGGGCTGACCGCCGAGATGCTGGCCGGACAACCGCAGTTCGCCGATGTCGTCGACGAGGTTGTCGCACTGCTGCCCGGGCGCACCCTGGTGGCCCACAACGTGGCGTTCGACTACACGTTCCTGGCGGCCGAAGCGGAGATGGCCGGCGCCGTACTGCCCGTCGATTCGGTGATGTGCACCCTGGAGCTTGCGCGACGGTTGGACCTGGGCCTGCCCAACCTGCGGTTACAGACACTGGCCGCGCATTGGGGCGTCGTCCAGACGCGGGCGCATGACGCACTCGATGACGCCCGGGTGCTCGCCGGGGTGTTGGAGCCTGCCCTGCAGCGCGCCCGGGAGCGCGACGTGTGGTTGCCGGTGCGGCCGGTGACCCGGCGCCGCTGGCCCAACGGCCGGATCACCCACGAGGAGCTGCGGCCGCTGAAGGCGCTGGCGTCGCGGATGCCGTGCGCCTACCTCAACCCGGGCCGCTACGTGCGGGGACGCCCGTTGGTGCAGGGCATGCGGGTGGCGTTGTCGGCGGAGTGCACCCGCACCCATGAGGAGCTCGTCGAACGCATCCTGCACGCCGGGCTGGCCTACAGCGACGTCGTCGACGCCCACACGTCGCTGGTGATCTGCAACGAGGAGCGCCCCGAGCAGGGCAAGGGCTACCTGGCGCACGAGCTGGGCGTCCCGACGGTCTCCGACCACGACTTCATGGCCTGCGTCGGCGGGATCGGCGGCGTCGTTGGAGGCACCGGCATCGAGGAATTCGTCGACACCGGGTCGGCCGGCGAGCAGATCTCGCTGTTTTAGTGCCGCGCCTGGGGCGTCGAGTGTCCCAATTTGGGACATCCACAGGTGAACGGATAACGCCATGCTGTTAACCGTGACGAAACATTTGGGGTCATCGGCGGCACAGCGATGACCACCGCTGTGCGCGAAGATCGGTCAACCGCCGACGTGACCCCACTGCTAGGCCGGGCCCGCCGAGGCGAGTCGGCCCCGGCTCGTCGGCGGGATTCCTCGATGCCGGACGAGGTTGTGGAGAACGGTCCCAGCCTCGCCGGCCAACTCGTCGGGCTCGCCGCCCGGCTGAGCATCTGGCCCGTCCTGGCCATCGGTAGTCAGCTGCCGAAGGCGCCATGGCCGTGGGGCCTGGTGGACCACGTTGCCCGGGTCGTCCCCTCCGCCCCGGGCAGCGTTCGCCGGACGGTTCGGTTGCCACACTGCACGGCACGGCTGGTCCGCGCCGCCGGCGTGCGGCCGGCGGATGGCACCGGGCGCGTCGTGCTGTACCTACATGGCGGCGCCTTCATGACGTGTGGAGTCAATACCCATGACCGGCTGATCACCACGCTGTCGAAGCACGCGGACTGCCCCGCATTGGCGGTCAACTACCGCAAGATCCCCGCCCACTCGGTCGGGGCGGCGATCGACGACTGCTACGACGGTTACCAGTGGCTGCGTCGTCAGGGATACGCGCCGGACCAGATCGTGGTGGCTGGTGACTCCGCCGGCGGCTACCTGGCTCTCGCGCTGGCCCGACGACTCCTCGACGAGGCCGAACAACCCGCGGCCCTGGTCTGTATGTCGCCGCTGACCCAGATCGCCAAGGCATCTCGGCGCACGCACTCCAACAGCGGCACCGACGCGATGTTCCCGGCCAAGGCCTTCGATGCGCTGGTCGAGCTGATCACCCACGCCGCCGAGCGCCGCCGCGTGGACGGCACGCGCGAGGAGGTCTTCGAACCACTCGATCACATCGAATCGGGGTTGTGTCCCATCCTGATCCACGTGTCCGGCTCCGAGGTCATGTTGCAGGACGCCAGGCTGGTCGCGGACGGCCTGGCCGCAGTCGGCGTTCCGGTCCAGCTGCGGGTCTGGCCAGGGCAGATGCACGTGTTCCAGATCGCCGGCCCGATGGTGCCGGAGGCCACCCGCTCGCTGCGTCAGATCGGTCAGTACATCCGTGAGGTGACCGACTGGATGACGGATCCCGAGGCGATCGACGACTACGTGGTGATCCCGTAGGTCTTCAACTTCCGGTACAGGCTCGACCGCGACATCCCCAGTTGCGTCGCGGCGGCGGCCCGGTTATCGCCTGCCTGCCGTAGGGCTGCGACGATCGCGTCTCGCTCGATGACTTCGAGCTGAGTCAAGGCGCGGCGAGCGACGCTCTGGCAGTACCCGGGCAGGTCGGTGTCGGTGATCTCACCGATCTGGCGTTGGCGAAGAGCATGCCCCAAGGCCTCTCGTAGCTGAGCGATGTTGCCGGGCCAGGAATATCGGCCGATGAGCCGGTGCGCCGCCGGACTGAGCCGCACTGTGCGTTCCGGTGCGATCCCGCGCAGCAGGGCGGCGGTGATACCCGGCAGATCATCGGTGCGGTAGCGCAGCGGCGGCACGGTGATCGCGGTACGAAAGTGGCTCAGCAGCTCACCGAACTCTGGCGTGGAGCCGGACGGGTCCTGCGACACCGTGGCGACCACCCATCCGGGTTGATCGAGCGATGCGACCGCGGTGAAGTAGGCATTCAGCGCTTCGATACCGACTGCGTCTGCCCGGTCGATGTCCCGAGCGATATGCAACGTGGGCCCGCCCGGACCGCTGGGTGACGGGCAGACCGTGCCCTCCGCAGCGAACTGTTCGGCGTCGACGGTGATGCTGCGAGCGCCGGGATGGACCGCTTGAAAAAGCTGCGTCGCCAGAGTGAACTTGCCTACCCCGGACTCGCCGACCAGCAGTACCGGCACCGTGTTCTCCAGCGCCGTCCGTAGTTCGTCGTATGCGCGAACCCATGCCGGCGAACGACCGCCGGCCAAGGCTTTCTGCGAGCCGAACGGCGTGGTTGCCCCGAGTGGGAGCGCACCGGGCTCGCCGGATGCTGTGATCGATGCGGCGCGCGCAGACGTCGCCGGTTCGGCGATCACCAGCATGCCGGCGACTTCCGTGCCGGCGAAGACCCGGGTCCCGCGGATCCGCACGATGCGTTGGCTGCTCGGCAGGACAACGGTGTCGCTGGCACGTTCTCGGCGGGCCAGCAGAAAGGTCGCGTGGTCGCGGAGTACCTGCTGTTCCCCGGCGTCGAACATCTGCTGGGCGGTGGGGCTGGCGATCAGCAGCGCGGCCCCGAAGGCGAACACGGCCGTGCGGGCCGACCGGGCCGTGACGCGTATGTAGGCGTCGAAGACGGCTTGTTGGGTCTGGCTGCGGTCGAGCAGCAGGTTGCGGCTGATCTCCTTCGCGGCGTTCTTGACCAGAGCTTGCATGACGGGGTTCCACGCCTGGGTCAGGGTGGCGATTGCCACCACGCCCTCGACTCGTCCGGTGACGGGGTCGAGGATCGGAGAGCCAGTGGCGGCGAAGCTCTCCAGGCTCTCGCTGTAGTGCTCCGGGCCGACGATGCTGACGGGCTGGCCCGACTCGAAGACGGTTCCGGCTCCGTTGGTGCCCATGGCCGCCTCCGAGAAGTCGAATCCGGGCGCGTACTGGACCCGGTCGAACAGGCGCGCGGCGGTCGATGAGGAGTCGACCCGTTGGACGACGCGCACCCTGCGGTCGGTCAGGCCGATGGCCAGCGGCAGGTCGGCGACGGAGGTGTCGTCGCCCAACTGCTCCAGCACCGGTCGCGCGCAGCGCGCCAACAGCGAATCGCTGTCGATCTCCTCGGTGAACGAGCTGACCGGGCGCACGACATCCACCCCGGCATCCCGGCTGCGCTCCCACGAAGCGACAACCAGGTCGGAGACTCCTGCCACGCTTGGCCTGCCGAACTCCAGGAATGCCATCCGGTCGGCGGCAGCCCTCAGCAGCGGGTTGTCATCCCCGGACATCGCGTCACTCGCGTCATGCCTGCCCCCCGTAGGTCGCGTCAGCCGAGCCGGGCCGCCCGGTTCACCGCGGAGACCACCGCCCGCAGCGAGGCGGTGGTGATCGACGGTGCGATCCCGACGCCCCAGACCGTGTTGTCGCCTGCTGTGCCTTCTGCGTGCCGACCCGCTGTGCCCGGCTCCGCCGCGCTTGCGATCGACACGCGGGCCTCCACATACGCCGCGGCCTGGGCCTCCTCGCCGGCACTCATCGCGTGCTCGGAGTAGTCCAGCACATGGACCTGCACCCCGACATGGCTCAGCGCGTCGACGAATGCGGCCAGCGGGCCGTTGCCGGCCCCGGTGATCTCGATCTGGACGCCGTCGACCTTGACGACAGCTTCGATGCGGTCGGTGCCGTCATCGGTCTCGGCGGCCAGCAGCTTCTGCTGCATCCGCTCCAGCGGACGGATCGGGTTCAGGTACTCGTCGGCGAAGGCGTCCCACATCTCCTTGGGGGTGACCTCGCCGCCCTCCCCGTCGGTCAGTTGCTGGATCACACGCGAGAATTCGATCTGCAACCGACGCGGCAGCACCAGGCCGTGGTCGGTCTTCATCACATAGGCCACGCCGCCCTTGCCGGACTGCGAGTTGACCCGGATCACCGCTTCGTAGGTGCGTCCCACGTCGCGGGGGTCGATCGGCAGGTAGGGCACCTGCCAGAGCATGTCGTCGACGTCGGAGTCGGCCGCGTCCGCATCGATCTTCATCTGGTCCAGGCCCTTGTTGATGGCGTCCTGGTGGCTTCCGGAGAACGCGGTGTAGACCAGGTCGCCGCCGTAGGGGTGCCGCTCGGGCACGTTCAGCTGGTTGCAGTACTCGACGGTGCGGCGGATCTCATCGATGTTGGAGAAGTCGATCTGCGGATCCACGCCGCGCGAGAACAGGTTCAGTCCCAGCGTCACCAGGCAGACGTTGCCGGTGCGCTCACCGTTGCCGAACAGGCAGCCCTCGATCCGGTCGGCCCCGGCCTGATAGCCCAGCTCCGCGGCGGCCACGGCGGTGCCGCGGTCATTGTGCGGGTGCAGACTCAGGATCACGCAGTCGCGTCGCTTCAGGTTGCGGCTCATCCACTCGATCGAGTCGGCGTAGACGTTCGGGGTGGCCATCTCGACGGTGGCCGGCAGGTTGAAGATGATCGGGTTGTCCGGCGTCGGCTCGATAACGTCGCCGACCGCGTCGCAGACCGCCTTGGCGTACTCCAGTTCGGTTCCGGTGTAGGACTCTGGCGAGTACTCGTAGCGCCACCGGGTGCCCGGGTACTTGGCCTGCTCCTGGAGGCACTTGCGGGCACCGGCGACCGCGATGGCCTGCACCGCCTCCCGGTCGGCGCGGAACACTACCCGGCGCTGCAGCACCGACGTCGAGTTGTAGAAGTGCACGATCACGTTCTTGGCGCCCGCGCAGGCTTCGAAGGTGCGCTCGATCAGCTCGTCGCGGCACTGGGTCAGCACCTGCAGGGTGACGTCGTCGGGAACCGCGCCCTCGGTGATGATCTCGCGGACGAAGTCGAAGTCGGTCTGGCTGGCCGACGGGAAGCCGACCTCGATCTCCTTGTAGCCCATCGCCACCAGCAGGTCGAACATCCGCCGCTTGCGGGTCGGGCTCATCGGGTCGATCAGCGCCTGATTGCCGTCGCGCAGGTCCACCGCACACCACAGCGGGGCGCGCTCGATGACGCGGTCCGGCCAGGTGCGGTCAAACGGAACGGACGCTGTGCCCAACGCCGGGCTGCCACCCGGCACCTCATCGGCGAAGCTGCGGTACCGGTTGACCGGCATTGCCGAGCCGCGCTGCGGGTTCCAGGCGGGCTGACCGGGGCCCCGTGGACCCGCGGGTTTGGTGATGGCACGGGTGGACGTGAAGGCGTCAGGGTGAGAAGGGCTGGAATAGGTGGTCACGATTTTCGCTCCGGCTTGTCAGGGACTTGTCCAGTGGACTGGAGAACCGGCGCATCGGCGAAACCCGCGACGGGGAGCCGGTCCTGGTCAGACCCCGTCGCGGCGTCCGAGCAGGAGCGCGCGCTGCACGTGGAGAAGCTTACACGCCGATCCGGCGGCCGCAGCGCGATGTCCTCGCACGTTGCCGCCCCGGAGGCCGAGTGAACCGGCGAAGTCCTTCCCCTATCCTTGTTGAGGTTCTGGTAGAGGCCCGATCAGTCAGATCGGCGGAAAGGACGACCGTGGCGCTCGTCGTGCAGAAATACGGCGGATCGTCGGTGGCCGACGCCGACCGGGTCCGCCGGGTCGCCGAGCGCATCGTCGAGACCAAAAGAGCTGGTAACGAGGTCGTAGTGGTCTGCTCGGCGATGGGCGACACCACCGATGACCTCCTGGACCTCGCGCAGCAGGTCTGTTCTACTCCGCCGGCCCGCGAACTGGACATGTTGCTGACCGCCGGGGAGCGGATCTCCAATGCCCTGGTCGCGATGGCCGTCGAGGAGCTGGGCTGCAACGCCCGCTCGTTCACCGGATCGCAGGCCGGCGTCATCACCACCGGCGCACACGGCAAGGCCAAGATCATCGACGTCACCCCGGGCCGGTTGCAGGCCGCGCTCGGCGAAGACCAGGTGGTGCTGGTCGCCGGCTTCCAGGGCGTCAGCCAAGACACCAAGGACGTCACCACCTTGGGCCGCGGCGGCTCGGACACCACCGCGGTTGCGCTGGCCGCCGCGCTGAAAGCCGACGTCTGCGAGATCTACACCGACGTCGACGGCATCTTCAGCGCCGACCCGCGGATCGTGCCCAACGCCAAGCGCCTGGACACCGTCACCTTCGAGGAGATGCTCGAGCTGGCCGCGTGCGGCGCCAAGGTGCTCATGCTGCGCTGCGTGGAGTACGCCCGCCGCTACCACCTGCCCATCCACGTCCGGTCCTCCTACTCGGACAAGCCCGGCACCATCGTTTCCGGATCGATCAAGGACATCCCCATGGAAGACGCCATCCTGACCGGAGTCGCTCACGACCGCAGCGAAGCCAAGGTGACCGTGGTCGGCATCCCCGACCTGCCCGGCTACGCGGCCAAGATCTTCCGTGCGGTCGCCGACGCCGACATCAACATCGACATGGTGTTGCAGAACGTGTCGAAGGTCGAGGACGGTAAGACCGACATCACCTTCACCTGCCCGCGCGACAACGGGCCGGCCGCGGTGGCCAAGCTGGAATCGCTCAAGGGCGAGATCGGCTTCACCGAGGTGCTCTACGACGCCAAGGTGGGCAAGGTGTCGTTGATCGGTGCCGGCATGCGTAGCCACCCGGGTGTGACGGCCACGTTCTGCGAGACGCTGGCCGACAACGGGGTCAACATCGACCTGATCTCCACCTCCGAGATTCGAATCTCGGTGCTGTGCGCCGAAGATGATCTGGACAAGGCCGTCGTTTCGCTGCACGAGGCCTTCGGCCTCGGCACCGACGAGGCGGCCACGGTCTACGGCGGGACGGGGCGCTAAATGGTTTCCATCGGTGTGGTCGGTGCGACCGGCCAGGTCGGCCAGGTGATGCGCACTCTGTTGGAGCAGCGCAACTTCCCGGCCGAGCAGGTGCGGTTCTTCGCCTCGGCCCGCTCGGCCGGACGCAAGCTGCCGTTCCGCGGTGCCGAGATAGAGGTCGAGGACGCCGAGACCGCCGACCCGTCCGGGCTGGACATCGCGGTGTTCTCCGCCGGGGCGACGATGTCGCGGGTGCAGGCACCGCGGTTCGCCGCCGCCGGTGTCACGGTGATCGACAACTCCTCGGCGTGGCGCAAGGACCCCGACGTCCCGCTGGTGGTCTCCGAGGTGAACTTCGACCGCGACGTGCGCGGGAAGAAGTTGGCCAAAGGCATCATCGCCAACCCGAACTGCACCACGATGGCGGCCATGCCGGTGCTCAAGCCGCTGCACGACGAGGCCGGCCTGACCCGCCTGATCGTCTCTACCTACCAGGCGGTCTCGGGTAGCGGGCTGGCCGGCGTGCAGGAACTGGCGACACAGGTTCGTGCGGTCGCCGACGGTGCCGAGGAGTTGGTGCACTCCGGTTCGGCGGTCGATTTCCCCGCGCCGGACAAGTACGTCGCACCGATTGCGTTCAACGTGATCGCGCTGGCCGGCTCGCTGGTCGACGACGGTTCGGGTGAGACCGACGAAGACCAGAAGCTGCGCTACGAGAGCCGCAAGATTCTCGGCGTCCCAGAGCTTTTGGTGAGCGGTACGTGCGTTCGCGTGCCGGTGTTCACCGGGCACTCGCTGTCGATCAACGCCGAGTTCGCCCGGCCGCTGTCTCCGCAACGGGCCGCCGAGATCCTGGCGGAAGCCCCGGGCGTGACGCTGACGGACGTGCCGACCCCGTTGGCCGCCGCCGGCGCCGACGACTCGCTGGTGGGTCGAATCCGAGTCGACCCGGGCGCTCCCGACGGGCGCGGCCTGGCGCTGTTCGTCTCGGGGGACAACCTGCGTAAAGGCGCGGCGCTCAACACGATTCAGATCGCCGAGCTGCTGGCTGGATCGTCCGGGTCCTGACGCGGCCCTGCCAAGGCGCCGAACGTGCACTCAGCGCGAAATCTCCCACGATTTCTCGGGCTGAATACACGCTCGGCGGGCTCGGCGTTGATGGCGCTGCTGTTGGTGCTGCCCGCGGCCGCGCACGCCGAGCCGCCCGCGCCCATCCCGCGTCCGGTGCTGTGGCCGCTCGCGGAGGGTCAAGTGGTGCGGATTGGTCCCAGTGCCGGAACCGGAACGCCCACCGGCGATTACGGTATCGGCGCCACCGATTTGTGCGAGTTCATGGAGTTCCCCACCGCGGTGCTGCAGATCTGCGGGGACAGCTTCGCCGGCCAGGGTGTCGGGTATGGCGGCTGGTACTCACCGATCGCGCTGCGCGCCGACCCTGATTCGGTCGATGACTCCGACGGGGTGCGCTACACCGGCGTGCTCGGAGTGGACAAGCCGCTGTTGGCCGACCCGGCGCCGGCGGGCAGCACGCAGCTGCCGGCCGGGATCGTCTCGATCAACCGGACTAACTATCTGATGGTGACCACCGCCAAGATGCTGGTTCCCCAAAGCACAAGGTTGGTGAAAGCCGATCCGGCGCAACCGGGTTGGCAGACGGTGCCGGGATCGGTGCGGCCGGCCTCCTATCAGGATCACGGCCAGTCACAGATCAGTGGTTACTACGACCCGATTCCCACGCCCGACTCGGTCACCGGCTGGGTGTACCTGGTGGCCAACAACTTTGACCGCAGCGCGCCGGTGACGCTGTATCGGGTCGCGCCGGGCAAGTTCACTGACCGGTCGGCCTGGCAGGGCTGGTCGGCCACCGCGGGCTGGGGCCATCCGCCCACGCCGCTGTGGAACGACCAGATCGGTGAGCTCAGCCTGCGCCAGATCGACGGCAGGCCGGTACTGTCCTACTTCAACGGCACTACCGGGAACATGGAAGTACGGGTGGCCTACGAACCGACCGGGTTGGGCACCGCCCCGGTGACCACGGTGGTGCAGCACGCCGAGTGGCCGGATCCGCCGGCGCCCGTCGAGACCCTGCCGTCGCCGTTCGACAACCGGCTGGCCCAGCCCTACGGCGGCTACATCTCACCGGGATCGACCCTCGATGAGCTGCGCGTGTTTGTCAGCCAATGGAACACCCAGCCACGTGACCGCGCGCCCTATCGGGTGATCCAGTTCGCGGTGAACCCGTTCAAGCCCTGGTCACAGGCCTGATTTCAGGCGTCCGTCCGCAGTAGATCCGAGAGCTTGGTCTACGAGGCCCGCGGCAGCGGTGTTGTAGTGGCTTTCGTAGACACCTTCCCCTGCCGCTCTCCGCCCTGATGGCTGGTTCTGAGAGCGGATGCTAGGAGCGGGGGCGTGACGGGGATGCAGGGTTTTCCCTGGACTTTCTGACGTTATTTATAGGGTGGCTGTCGGGTTCGTCGGGGCGCGTGGGCTCATAGCCGATGCATAGCCAAGACCTAGCGGTGCCTGGTGTTGCCCCCGGCATGATGCCTTTCATGAGCGAAATACCTGACACCACAACCACCCCACCCGCACCGCCGGGCGAGCCCAAGCCCTATTGGCTGTATCGGCTCGCGGCCTGGGTCGCGATCGTCGCCGGAATCGTCTTCATCGTCTCGTCGATCTTCTTTGCCGGCGTCTGGGTCAGCCGAGGCGGCCCCGGCGGGCACCACTGCCACGGACATCACGGGCATCAGGGACAGCACGCGATGTTCCACAAGGGCGGCCACCACCGCGGCCCGGGGCCGATGGGGCCCGACGCGGACCAGCGGGGACCCGGTGAGTTGCCGTCATCGGTGACCACTCAGGCCCCGCCGCCCGCCTCCGGCCGGTAACCCGGTCCGGCCACGAACAACCGGCCGCCGCCCCTCCCGAAGGGCGGCGGCCGGCGTCGTTCTGGGGCATGATGGATCGGTATGAGCGAGTCGCCAGCACCCACCCCACCGCCTCCTCCGCCGCCACCGCCGAACCGGCTCTACCAAGCCGCCGCCTGGGTGGTGATCGTCGCCGGAACCGTCTTCGTCGCCGCCGTCATCTTCGCCACCGGTGCCTACCTCAGCGGCGGTGGTTGGTACGGGCATCATCACCACCACGGACCGTGCATGATGCATCACGGTCCCCCGATGGGCCCCGGCTTCGGGCCCGGCGGCCCCGGCGAGGGCCCGGAGTGGCCGGGATACCGGCCGGCCGGACCGGGTAACGGTCCAGGCGGTCCCGGCGGGCCACCCGAGCCGCCGCCACCTGCGCCGTCGGCGCCGCCGCACCGCTGATCATGCGAAAGCTGCCGAGTGTGCGATCTCTTGCGCGACTTGCCATGTCGGCCGTCGGTGACCGCACATTCGTCGGCAGTCTGAGTCAAACGCGTTGAGTCACAAGCTCTTGAGCACAAGAGGAGACAAGCAGATGACCGAAAACCACACCACCACCGATGCCGGAATCCCAGCGCCCAGCGACGGCGAATCGCTGACGATCGGCCCGGATGGCCCCCTGTTGTTGCAGGACCACTATCTGATCGAACAGATGGCGATGTTCAACCGGGAGCGCACCCCGGAACGTCAGCCGCACGCCAAGGGCGGTGGGGCGTTCGGGCGCTTCGAGGTCACCGCAGACGTCACCAAATACACCAGGGCCGCGGTGTTTGCCCCGGGCGCCAAGACCGAGACGCTGACGAGGTTCTCCACCGTCGCCGGAGAGCGGGGCAGCCCCGACACCTGGCGGGACCCGCGGGGATTCGCGACGAAGTTCTACACGTCGGAGGGCAACTTCGACCTGGTCGGCAACAACACCCCGGTCTTCTTCATGCGTGATCCGTTGAAGTTCCAACACTTCATCCGCTCCCAGAAGCGTCGCGCGGCCAGCAATCTGCGCGACCACAACATGCAGTGGGACTTCTGGAGCCTCACACCGGAGTCGGCTCACCAGGTCACCTGGCTGATGGGGGACCGGGGCATTCCGAAGAACTGGCGCCACATGAACGGCTACTCCAGTCACACCTACAGCTGGATCAACGCTGCCGGAGAGATCTTCTGGGTCAAGTACCACTTCATCAGCGACCAGGGCGTGGAGTTCCTCGCCCAGGACGAGGCCGACCGGTTGGCCGGCGTCGATGCCGACTATCACCAGCGGGACCTCTACGAGGCGATCGAGCGCGGGGACTATCCGAGTTGGACGCTCAAGATGCAGATCATGCCGTTCGAGGAGGCAAAGACTTACCGCTACAACCCGTTTGATCTGACCAAGGTGTGGCCGCACGCCGACTACCCGCTGATCGACGTCGGCAAGCTGACGCTGGACCGCAATGTCAGCGACTATCACAGTGAGATCGAGCAGGCGGCGTTCCAGCCCAACAACATGGTGCCCGGCACCGGTTTGAGCCCGGACAAGATGCTGCTGGCAAGAGGTTTCTCCTACGCCGACGCGCACCGGGTCCGAATCGGGACCAACTACAGCCAATTGCCGGTCAACGCACCGAAATCCGAGGTGCACAGCTACTCCAAGGACGGCGCCATGCGGTTCGTCAACGCGACGGACCCGGTGTACGCGCCGAACTCGATGGGCGGTCCCAAGGCCGACCCGGCGCGTGCCGCCGAAGTGCGCTGGCACGCCGACGGGGACATGGTGCGCGCCGCCTACACGCTGCGTTCCGACGATGACGATTTTGGCCAGGCCCGAACCCTGGTCCGCAATGTCCTCGATGATGATGCGCGGAAACGGTTGGCCGACAATATTATTGGCCATATTTCGGCCGGCGTTACTGAGCCGGTGCTTTCCCGGGTGTTCGAATACTGGCGCAACGTCGACCCTGATCTGGGTCGCGCGGTGGAGGCCGGGGTGCGGGCCAACCTTGCCTGACGGCCGGCGAGCCGCCGTAACCCTGCTGGCGGGACTGGGGCTGGCCGCTGCCGGCGCAGCGGTCGCTCCGGTCGCCGCCGCTGGACCCTCCGAACCGGGTGTGGTCTCCTACGCGGTGCTGCCGAAGGGATCGGTCGGCAACATCGTCGGCGCGCCGATGGGTTTCGAAGCCGTCTCCGGCGAGCCGTTCCAGGCCTTCTGGGTCGACGACCCGGCCTGCAACAACTGGGCCGACATCGGCCTGCCCGAGGTCTTCAACGATCCCGACCTGGCGTCGTTCAACAGTGCCGTGACTCAGACCTCGGCCACCGATCAGGGCCACTTCGTCAAGCAGGCGGTGGGGGTGTTCGCCTCCAACGATGCTGCCGCCGCGGCGTTCCGCCGGGTCGTCGACCGGACTGGTGGCTGCCCGGGCCGCACCACGGCGATGCATCTGGACAACGGATCCACCCAGATCTGGGAGTTCAGCGGCGGGCCGGCCACGGCAATGGACGCGGCCTGGACCAAGCAGGAGGCCGGTACCGACCGCCGCTGTTTCAATCAGACCCGGTTGCGGGCCAACGTCTTGTTGCAGGCCAAGGTCTGCCAGTCCGGTAACGCCGGCCCCGCGGTGAACGTGCTGGCAGGGGCGATGCAGAACACTCTGGGTCAGTAATCTCCGGTCCGCTTGTCGGCCCTCTCCGGTAGCGTCGGGGAGATCGATGGGCGGAGGGGTTGATATGGGGTTCGCCGCGGCGACGCAACTGTCCCGCGGGGATGAATCCTGCCTGGGCGGCCCCGAGCTGTCCGGTGCCGCCGACGCCGCCGACTACATCACGCAGCGTTGCCTCACCGATGCCCCGCACGGCCGGGTGGGTTTGGAGATCGAGGCGCACTGCTTCGACCCGACCGACCCGCACCGCCGGCCCGGCTGGGCCGAGATCGGTGATGTGCTGCGGTCCCTGCCGGCCTTGCCGGGCGGCAGTGTCGTCACAGTCGAGCCTGGGGGCGCTGTGGAGCTCTCCGGCCCGCCCCTGACCGATGCACTGTCGGCGATCGAAGCGATGGTGGCCGATCAGGCGGTGCTGCGGGCGGCGTTGGCCGACGCCGGCCTGGGCCTGGTGCAGCTGGGCGCCGACCCGCTGCGGCCCACGGGGCGGGTCAACCCCGGCGAGCGTTACGCCGCGATGGAACAGTTCTTCGTGGCCAGCCACACCGGTTCGGCCGGTGCGGCGATGATGACTGCGACGGCGTCGGTCCAGCTGAATCTGGATGCCGGTCCGCGTTCCGGGTGGGCCGACCGCGTCCGGTTGGCTCACGCACTGGGCCCGACGATGGTCGCGATCGCCGCGAACTCCCCGCTGCTGGCCGGGGAGTTCTCCGGCTGGCGCTCCACCCGGCAGCGGGTGTGGAGCCGGCTGGACTCGGCGCGCTGCGGTCCCGTCCTCGGCCTGGACGGCACCGATCCCGCCACCGACTGGGCGCGGTACGCGCTCAAAGCGCCCGTCATGTTGGTGCATACCCCCGAAGCGATACCGGTCAGCCGCTACGTTCCGTTCGCCGACTGGGCCGACGGGCGGGTGTGCCTCGGTGGTCGCCGCGCCGGCATCAAAGACCTCGACTACCACCTGACCACACTGTTTCCGCCGGTGCGCCCACGCGGGTGGCTGGAGATCCGCTACCTCGACAGTGTCGACGACACCCTTTGGCCGGCACTGGTGTTCACCCTGGCCACCCTGCTCGACGACCCGGTCGCCGCCGACAGCGCCGCCGACGCCGTCGCTCCCGTCGCTACCGCTTGGGACGTCGCCGCCCGGATCGGCCTGGCCGACCCGCGGCTGCATGCGGCGGCCCGACGCTGCATTGGCCTGGTCGCTGACCGCGCCCCGGCATCCCTGCGCGACGGGATGGATCGGCTGGTCGGCATGGTCGAACGAGGCCGCTGCGCGGCCGACGACGTCACCGACGAAGTGACCCGGACCGGTACCACGGCAATGGTGACCCGACTGGCGCGCAGACAGTTATGACCACATCCGAAAAATTGGCCCGCGACCTGACCCGGGCGCGGCGGCGCACGCTGACGCTCGTCGACTTCGACGACGCCGAGCTGCACCGCCAGTACGACCCGCTGATGAGCCCACTGGTGTGGGACCTGGCTCATATCGGTCAGCAGGAGGAGCTGTGGCTGCTGCGCGACGGGGACCCGGCGCGCCCCGGCATGCTGCCGGCCGATGTCGAGGGCCTCTACGACGCCTTCATCCACCCCCGTGCCAGCCGCGTTGCCCTACCGCTGTTGGCACCCGATCAGGCCCGGAAGTACTGCGCCACCGTGCGTTCCAAGGTTTTTGACAAGCTGGAGTCCCTGCCGGATGAGCCGGGCGACGGGTTTGTGTTCGGCCTGGTGCTCAGTCATGAACACCAACACGACGAGACCATGCTGCAGGCGCTGAACCTGCGCGCCGGCCCGCCGCTGCTTGGCATGGGAGAAGGCTTGCCCGCCGGGCGGCCCGACCTGGAGGGGACCTCGGTGCTGGTCCCGGGCGGGGAATTCGTGCTCGGCGTCGACGCAACCGATGAGCCCTTCTCGCTCGACAACGAGCGCCCCGCCCACCGCGTCGATGTGGCGGCGTTCCGGATCGGCCGGGTGCCGGTGACCAACCGCGAATGGCGCGAGTTCATCGACGACGGCGGCTACCGGCAACCTCAGTGGTGGAGCGAACGGGGTTGGCGCCACTGTGTGCAGGCCGGGTTGACGGCGCCGGAGTTCTGGGGCCCCGATCACCGATCCCGGGTCCGATTCGGCCACGCCGAGGATCTGCCCGACGACGAGCCGGTGCAACACATCAGTTATTTCGAGGCGCAGGCATACGCGGCATGGGCCGGGGCCCGGTTGCCCACCGAGATCGAATGGGAGAAGGCCTGCGCCTGGGACCCGGTCGTCGGCGCGCGACGCCGCTACCCCTGGGGTGGCACCGATCCGTCGGCCGAGGTGGCCAACCTCGGCGGCGCGGCGCTGCGACCGGCGCCGGTCGGGGCCTATCCGAACGGGGCTTCGGCCTATGGCGCGCAACAACTCCTCGGCGATGTCTGGGAGTGGACGAGTTCACCGCTGCGCCCGTGGCCGGGTTTTTCGCCGATGATCTACCAACGCTATTCGGAGCCGTTCTTCGGCGGCGACTACCGGGTGCTGCGCGGCGGCTCGTGGGCGGTCGCCCTCGAGATACTGCGGCCGAGCTTTCGTAATTGGGACCACCCGTATCGGCGGCAGATCTTCGCCGGTGTCCGACTGGCCTGGGACGCCTGATGTGCCGGCACTTGGGCTGGCTGGGCCGGCCGCGGTCATTGGCCGAGCTGATGCTGGAACCGCCGCAGGGGCTGCTGGTGCAGTCCTATGCTCCGCGCCGGCAGCAGCACGGGTTGCTCAACGCCGACGGCTGGGGCGCAGGCTTTTTCGATGCCACCCAGGGCGGGGTGCCGCGCCGGTGGCGCAGCGCGGCACCGCTGTGGAGTGACGGGTCGTTCGCCTCGATCGCCCCGGTGCTGGCCAGCCACTGCGTGGTGGCTGCGGTGCGTTCGGCGACCGTCGGGATGCCCATCGAGGCCAGCGCCACCGCGCCGTTCACCGACGGCAGTTGGCTGCTCTCGCACAACGGCGTGGTAAACCGCGAGGTCCTGACCGCCACCGATCGTGCTGAATCGGTGTGTGACAGTGCTGTGCTGGCCGCGACGATCTTTGCTCGCGGGGTGGAATCACTGGGCGAGGTGATCGCCGAGGTCGGTGCGGCCGATCCGCAAGCGCGACTGAACGTAGTGGCCGCCAACGGTTCCCGGATGTTGGCGACGACCTGGGGAGATACCTTGTCGATGTTGCATAGTGCCGATGGTGTGGTGTTGGCCAGCGAGCCCTACGACGACGACCCGCGCTGGGTGGATATCCCGGATTGTCACCTGGTGGACGCGCGCGACGGAGAGGTCCGTGTCACCGCCTTGGGCGTGACCCGATGACGGGGGTCACCATCGCCAATCACCTGGCTGCCGACGCCGCTCGATCCGCACTGCGATCCGACGTCCGTCACGGGCTTGCGCAGCACCCGAAATCTTTACCGCCCAAGTGGTTCTACGACGACGTCGGCAGTGAACTGTTCGACCAGATCACCAGGCTGCCCGAGTACTACCCGACCCGCGCCGAGGCGGAGATCCTGCGAGCGCACTCGGCCGAGGTCGCGAAACTGTCAGGCGCGGACACCTTGGTCGAACTGGGCAGCGGCACCTCGGAGAAGACCCGGATGCTGCTGGACGCCTTGCACGGCACCGGGGCGCTGCGTCGATTCATCCCGTTCGACGTGGATGCCGGGGTACTGGAGACGGCGGGGGAGGCGATCGCCCGTGACTATCCAGGTGTGCGAGTGGACGGTGTCTGCGGCGACTTCGAGCACCATCTGGCCCAGATCCCCGACGGTGGCAGGCGACTGTTCGTGTTTTTGGGATCGACCATCGGCAACCTGACGCCGGGCCCGCGGGCCGAGTTCCTAGCCGAACTCGCCGCAGTCATGCACGACGGTGATGGCCTACTGCTGGGCACCGATCTGGTCAAAGACACCGGCAGGCTGGTGCGTGCCTACGACGATGCGGCCGGGGTGACGGCGGCCTTCAACCGCAACGTGCTGGCGGTGGTGAACCGTGAACTCGGTGCCGACTTCGACCTTGATGAGTTCGACCATGTGGCGCGCTGGAATTCGGTGGGACAGCGCATCGAGATGTGGCTGCGGGCACGCAGCGCCCAGCATGTCCTGGTCGATTCGCTGGATCTGGCGGTCGATTTCGCCGCGGGTGAGGAGATGCTGACCGAGGTGTCCTGCAAGTTCCGGTCGGAGCAGGTGGCCGGCGAACTGGCTGCCGCTGGACTGCGGCGTCGGCAGTGGTGGACCGACGCGGCAGGCGATTTCGGTCTGTCGCTCGCCATCAAATGAGTCTTGCCGACAGCTGGCGCGCGGCGCGTCCGCCCGTCGCCGGACTGCACCTGGACAATGCGGCCTGCTCACGGCAGAGCTACGCGGCATTGGACGCCGCAGCCCGCCATGCCCGCCACGAAGCCGAGGTCGGTGGTTACGTCGCCGCTGAGGCAGCCGCACCGGTGCTGGATGCCGGCCGGGCGGCTTTCGCCGCACTGACCGGTATGGCCGATGCCGCCGTGGTGTTCACCACCGGGTCGCGAAACGCGCTGGACCTGCTGCTGTCCCGGTGGCCGGGCGCCCAGCGCACCCTGGCCTGCCTGCCGGGTGAATACGGCCCGAATCTGGCGGTGATGGCGGCACACGGTTTCATCCGGCGGATGCTGCCGGTGGACCACACCGGCCGCCTGGCGCTCGACGAGGCAGCGACAGCCTTGGCCGCCGACCCGCCGAGCCTCGTGCACCTGACCCCGGTCGGCAGCCACCGCGGCCTGGTGCAGCCCCTGGCTCAGATGGCGGAGATCTGCCGGGCGGTCGGTGTTCCCCTGGTGGTCGACGCGGCACAGGCCCTGGGCCAGATCGACTGCGCCGTTGGCGCCGATGCCGTCTATTCGTCGTCACGCAAGTGGCTTGCCGGGCCGCGCGGGGTCGGGGCGTTGGCGGTAGCTCTGGCGTTGGCCGACTTGTCGGCGCCCGGACCGGAAGCCGGTGATGTCAATGTGGCCGCACAGGTGGGGTTCTCCGTTGCCTTGGGGGAACATCTGGCGGCCGGGCCGGCAGCGGTTCGGGCTGCGCTGGCCGGCGTAGGTGCCCGGAGCCGACGGGTGCTGGCTCAGTTACCCGGCTGGCGGGTGGTCGAACCGCTCGACGAGCCGAGCGCTATCACCACCGTGGTACCGCCCGTGGGCACTGATCCGGTGGCGGTGCGGGCCTGGCTGATCGCCGAGCACGGGATCGTCACCACCGCAGCCGGAGTCGAGCGCGCACCGCTGGAGCTGACCGTGCCCGTGCTGCGGATCTCACCGCACATCGACGCCACCGAGGCAGACGTGGAGGTGCTCGCAGCGGCGTTAGCCGATGCACCACGAGGGACGATGAAAGCCGTTCTCGGCGGACGCTAGTGGCCGAACAGGCCCTTGCCTCCGCCGCCGAACAGGCCCCCGCCCCCACCGCCGAAGAGTCCGCCACCGCGGGATCCGCCGCCGCCGAACAAGCCGCCGCCGCCTCCGCCCCCGAACAGTCCGCCACCGGGCTTGCCGCCGCCGCCGAACATGCCACCGCCCAGGTTGGGCATCGTGGGCGCGCTCGGTGCGGGCAGTGACGGCAGCGACGGCAGCGACGGTGCCTGGGGTGCCGGTAGTGACGGCAGCGAGGGCGCCTGGGGTGGGCTGAACGACGGCAGTGACGGCGCCTGGGGAACCGGAAGTCCGGCCGGGGGACCTGAATTCGGCAGCTGGATCGGCAGATTCGGCAGTTGGATTCCCGGGTTGGGGTTCACGGCGGGTGCGTCGGGAACCTTGACCGGCAGCTCCGGCAGCCCAATGCCCGGGTTGGGGTTGACGACCGGGAGGTCCGGGACCTGAACGGGCGGATCCGGCAGGGTCACCACCGGTGGGTTCGGCTTGATCACGGGGATTTCGGGTTTGACCACCGGGGGATCGGGGAGCGTGACCGGCGGGTTCGGCTTCACCACCGGCGGTCGGGGTTTGACCACCGGCGGATCGGGCCTGACCACGGGGGGATCGGGGAGCACGAAGGGTGGCTTGGGATTGACCACCGGGGGTTCGGGATTGACCTCCGGGGGTTGGGGTTTGACCACCGGCGGGGCAGGGGCCGCCGGCTTCTTCCCGGGCAATCCCCACAGCAATGACAGATCGGGCAGCCCCACCAGGACGGGCCGGTGTGGGGCCGGCTGCGGAAGCGGCGCCAAGAACACCGGCGACGGAGCCTGCGCCGCCGGGGGGTGCATGGGCAACGGCGGACCGAAGACGGGGGCGGGAACGAACAGCGGCCCGGTGCTTGCCCCAGCTGCCACCGGCAGCGGTGCCGGCAGGCCGGGTGCCGAGGCTCCCAGCGGCACTGCCGGCGGGAGGTCGGGCGCCGAGGGGAGGTTCAACGGCGGCATCGGTGCCGAGTCCGCCGGTACTTGCCCCATCACCGGTGGTGGTTGCCCCCCGAATGGCTCCGCGGCGGGCACCTGAAGGTTGGGGGCTCGGTGCGGAATGGTCAGGGCCCGACCCAGATCCGGGCGCAATGCGACCAGATTGGGGGTGATGTCCAGCGTCATGGCCACCATCAGCGCCGATGCCGCGGCGAATGCGGCTGAAGCCAGCGCCGCGCTGGCCACCAGAAGCGGGCGCCGGGCCGGCTGACCCACCGGGGCGAAGATCTCGGTGGCTATCTCGGCGTCTTCGTCGGGCACAGCGCTGTAGGCCAGATCGTCGGCGTCAAAGCCGGGGATGTCGTAGTAACAGGGCACGACGGCGCCGGATGCGGGTTCCTGCGTGTAGGCCAGCGCGGCGGACTCCGCCTCGACACCGACCAGGCGGGCAGAGGCCAGTGCCGCACCGCGGGCCAGCGCGGCACGCGGCTCCGCGGGTTCGCACACCTCGGGGTCTACCGTTGCCTCCAATCGCGGCCGCAACGCGGTTGAATCGCCCTCGGCGCAGATCAGAAAGAGACCGTCCGGAGATGTGTGGACGGCGTTGAGCCGATCGGCGACCGTGTCGACCGCGACGGTGGCGTCGCCGTCATCGAGGGCTTGCCGAAAGATCCGGGTGACGGTCCCGTCGGTGCAGTCGACCATGGCCAGTGTCGCGGTCGACGCCTCGACGGACAGCAGCCCCATCTGGTCGCAGCCGACCGTCTGGCCCAGGTTGTGGGCCAGGCTTGCCGCCGCAAGCACCGGGGAGATCAGGGCTACGTTGTCCAAACTTTCGAGGGCGCCGCTGGAAAGTCGCGAACTCAGCGCTGCCGCGTCGAGCGGATCGATCACCGTCACGCCGGTCGACACCAGGTGAAGACCGGCCGAGTCCGCGGCGTCGCGGGCCCGCAGGATCGCCGCGATCAACGCGTCGACGGCGGCGAATTCGACGGAGTCGTCAGAAGGCACGTCAATGCTGAGCTCTTCCAGCGTGACGCCGTCCCCGCGTTCTCCGCAGACCAGCACGGTGTGGATGGTGGCGGGTGTGCTCGACGCAAGTGCCGCACCGAGGACGACGTCCATGTCTTCTCCGATTCAGTTCTGACCGGCACGCGGTCGGCCACGGCGGCTTCTGGGGGGCACAGACATCGGCGGCGTTCCGACACCGTTTGTTCACCATCACGAGATCTACTCGCGATACATCGAAATATGCGTCTGAGTGAATAAACAGCGTCTGATGGGTTCGTGAAGAATGTCTGATTTTGTGGACCGACGCTGCCCAGCGTCGCGATCCTGCCGCGTAGCGCCACCCGATCCGGCCAGGTGAGCCATGATGGACGCGGCACCGACGGGCACCGGTATGGACAGGAGTCAGACTTGGCCGATTTTGTCGCGTCGATCGACCAGGGCACCACCAGCACCCGCTGCATCATCTTCGACCATGACGGTGCGGAGGTGGGCCGGCATCAACTCGAACACGAACAGATCCTGCCCCGAGCCGGCTGGGTGGAACACGATCCGTTCGAATTGTGGAACCACACCGCCGCAGTGCTGGTTTCGGCGCTGAACACCACCAAGCTGCACGCGTCGGATCTCGCGGCGCTGGGCATTGCCAACCAGCGCGAGACGACGGTGGTGTGGAACCGCAAGACCGGCCAGCCCTACCACAACGCGATCGTCTGGCAGGACACCCGAACCGACGCCATCGCGGCGGCCCTTGAGCGCGACGGCCACGGGGAGGTGATCCGGCGCAAGGCGGGCTTGCCGCCGGCCACCTACTTTTCCGGCGGCAAACTGCAGTGGATTCTCGACAACGTCGAGGGGGTGCGTGCCGACGCCGAACGTGGCGAGGCGCTCTTCGGCACCTGCGACAGCTGGGTGCTGTGGAACCTGACCGGGGGGCCGCGCGGCGGCGTGCACCTGACCGATGTCACCAATGCCAGCCGCACGATGCTGATGAACCTGGAGACCCTGGACTGGGACGACGAACTGCTGGCGTTGTTCTCGATCCCGAAGGCGATGCTGCCGCGCATCACGGCGTCGTCGACGCGGCGCCGGCACGCGGTCACCGCGAGCACCGGGCCGCTGCGCGGCGAGGTGCCGATCGCCGGCATCCTGGGCGACCAGCAGAGCGCCATGGTCGGCCAGGTGTGCTTGTCGGCGGGTGAGGCGAAGAACACCTACGGCACCGGAAACTTCTTGCTGCTCAACACCGGTGAGCAGATCGTGCGTTCCAACAACGGACTGTTGACCACCGTCTGCTACCAGTTCGGCGACGCCAAGCCGGTGTATGCGCTGGAGGGCTCGATCGCGGTCACCGGCTCCGCGGTGCAGTGGCTGCGTGACCAGCTGGGCATCATCAGCGGTGCCACCCAGGTCGAGAGCCTCGCCCGCCAGGTCTCCGACAACGGCGGAATGTACTTCGTCCCCGCGTTCTCCGGCTTGTTCGCACCGTACTGGCGCTCGGATGCCCGCGGCGCGATCGTGGGGTTGTCCCGCTTCAACACCAACGCACATCTGGCCCGCGCCACGTTGGAGGCGATCTGCTACCAAAGCCGCGACGTGGCCGAGGCGATGGAAGCGGATTCGGGTGTGCACCTGGGTGTTGTGAAGGTCGACGGCGGTATCACCGCCAATGAGCTGTGTATGCAGATTCAGGCCGACGTGCTCGGGGTCGACGTGGTTAAGCCGGTCGTGCCCGAAACCACCGCACTGGGCGCGGCGTATGCGGCCGGACTGGGTGTCGGATTCTGGAAGGGGCCCGACGATCTTCGCGCCAACTGGCGCGAAGACCGGCGCTGGACCCCGAACTGGTCGGATGAGCAGCGTGCCGAAGGCTATGCCGGCTGGCGAAAGGCCGTGCAGCGCACGCTGGACTGGGTCGAGTTGCCCTGAAAATGGCCGCACGCAGGCGGGTGCTGCCCGGCGCGCTGGTTGCGCTGGTCGTGGTGGCCGCCGTCGGCTGGGCGTGGTGGCAGCAGTCCGGGTGGTTCTCGCAGCCATCGGGTCCCTCGCCGACATGGACTTCGCCGACGCCGAGCGCGGTGCCGCTGGACCCCGCCTATGACGACGCCCGTCGCATGCTCGACGCGCTGCCGGTCAAGGGCTGGGATCGTGAGAAGGACTTCAAGCGCTACCGGTTCGGCGAGCGGTGGAGTGACGACGTCGACGTCGAATTCGGCCGCAACGGCTGCAATACCCGCGACGACATCCTGCGCCGCGACCTCACTCAGGTCGAACTGCGACGGGGCACCTGCCTGGTGCAGCGTGGCGTCCTGCACGACCCGTATTCCGGGGAGACCATCGCATTTGTGCGTGGCCCTGAGACGTCCGAGGCCGTGCAGGTCGACCACCTCGTGTCGTTGGCCGATGCTTGGTACAAAGGGGCGCGGACCTGGGACGACAGCCGCCGCCGCGACTTCGCCAACGACCCGCGCAACCTGCTCGCGGTCAGCGCCCAAGCCAACTTTGACAAAGCATTCCGCGACGCCGCCGGCTGGCTGCCGGCGAACGCCGCGTTCGATTGCGAATTCGTAGCCCGTCAGATCGGGGTCAAAACCGCTTACGGACTGTGGGTTTCATCTAACGAGAAGACCGCGATGCATCGGGTCCTTCGTCACTGTTAACCCGCGCGGTCATAATCAGTCGGTTTCCCCGAGGATCCCGTAGATCTCTTTGCGGGCGCTGTTGACGATGTCGACGATGCGTTGCTGCTGCTCGGGCGTGGCTGCCTGGCCGGCCTGTGCGACGGCACCGAACAGTTGACCGGTTGCGGTGCGCAGGTTGATCTGCCCGGGGTCGGCGCCGTCGGTGATCTGCTCCCACGGTGGGGTCTCGATCGCCTCGGCAACTCCGCGGCCTTCTTCGGTCAGTTCGAAAAGCCGCTTCTTGCCGTCGGTTTCGCTGCCGGTGATCAGACCTTCATCGACCAGCATCTGCAAGGTCGGGTAGACCGATCCGGGGCTGGGGCGCCACAGCCCTTGGCTGCGTTCGGCGATCTGCTGAATGATCTCGTAGCCGTGCATCGGGCCCTCGGCGAGCAGGGCCAGGATGGCGAGCCGCACGTCGCCGCGCCGGCCGCGATTGCCGCGTCGGTGCCCACGGTGCCCGCCCGGACCGAAGCCGAATCCGAAGCCGGGACCGCCGGGTCCGAAACCGGGTCCGAACCCAGGCCCGAAACCCGGACCGAATCCATGCCGGAAATCCGGGCCGAATCCGGGGCCGGCGGCCTCGTGGCCCGGACCGAAGCCCAATGGTGCGCAGTGCTCGCCGGCGGGGTCGCGCAACTGCCTGCGGAACTCGCGCCGGGCCTGCCGGCGTGCGATGTGTGCGACGCGGCGCTGATGCGGCGTCGCGGGGCCGAAGCCGAACCCGACGTGGTGTTCGGCGTCTTCTGTGAAGGGTCCGCCGGGCGGGCCAAAGGGGCTGTTCATGCGTACCTCATTGCTTGGGAAGGGGGAGCGCGACTCGCTCCCGATACACTAACGATATATCGAGAACTATCGAGATGCAACGTTTAGCGTCAAGCCAGCCACGAACGGTTGAGGCAATCCCGAACGCGGATCTGATGGGGTGGCGCCATCTCGGGCGGAAGCCCTGCCGGTCGCGTCGACCGTCAGGGAACACGAGCTCGGCGCGCTAGCTCGGGGGAAAGAAACCGCCCGCATTCGGCGGCTGCCACGGCGCCGGAGGTGGCGGGAAATAGGGGCCCTGCGGCACCGACTGAAACCGTGCCAGCTCGCGCTGATGCCGTTCGGCCAGCACCGCCGCCAGCACCAACTCGGGCGGGGCATCCGGGGGCGGAGGTGGCGTGATGTGCGCGAGTACATCACCGGAGATTCGGTAGGCCATCATCTGCCGGGTATGCGGGTCGAGCTGTGCGGCCCGGCCGAGGAATTGCCTTGCCAGCTCCGCGGATTCGGCACGCAGGCCCGACAACTGCAACGTCGACGCCCACCACGCCAGCCCGGGCGGCATCATGGGCGGCGGAGTCGAAGCCGGCGCGCGTTCGCTGATCACCACCGTGCCGGCGAAGATGTCGCCCAGACGTTTGCCACGCGGTGACAGCAGGCTGCAGATCACCGCCGGGCTGCCGGTCAGTCCCCAGATCTCGATGACGGAGGCCAGCGCCCGAAAGAGTGCTTGCCGGAAGCGTTCCGGGCCGCCGTCATCGGAAACCACCCGCAGTCCCATCGCCATCTTGCCCAGCGACCGGCCCCGGGTGACGGTCTCCATGATGACCGGGTAACCGACCAAGAGCAGCACGGCGAAGATGATCATGATGGCCGTGGTCAGCGCGTCGTCGAACCGGCCGAGAGTGGTGGCCCACAGCACGATCGCGCACAGGTAACCCACCATCACCACGGTGATGTCGATCAGCGCGCTGACCGCCCGCACCGGCAGCTGCGCGATCGCGATGTCGAGGACGACGGCGTCGCCGGTCACCAGCTCGGGGCTGCGGTTAGCCATAGATCAGACGCTACTCGCGTTCCTCGCTAGGCTCGGCCAGGTGGATGTCGACGCCTTCGTGCTGACCCATCGACCGACTTGGGATCGGTTGGAGTCGCTGGTCAAGAATCGGCGGCGACTCACCGGCGCAGAGGTCGACGAGCTGGTCGACCTCTATCAGCGGGTGTCCACTCATCTTTCGGTGGTGCGCTCGTCGTCTTCGGATGCAGCGCTGATCGGCCGGCTTTCCGCGCTGGTGGCGCGGGCGCGTGCCGCCGTCACCGGTGCCCATGCGCCGTTGGCCTCCGAATTCGTCCGGTTCGTGACGGTCTCCTTTCCGGTGGTCGCCTACCGCGCCTGGCGGTGGTGGCTGGGCACCGCCGCGGTGTTCCTGGCGGTGTCGGCGGTCATCGCCTGCTGGGTGGCCGGCAACCCGGACGTGCAGGCGGTGATCGGCACCCCGGCGGAGATCGACCGGTTGGTCAACCATGACTTCGCCGCCTACTACAGCGATCACCCGGCCGGGTCCTTTGCGCTGCAGGTCTGGGTGAACAACGCCTGGGTGGCCGCCCGTGCCATCGCGTTCTCGGTGCTGCTGGGCCTGCCGATCCCGGTGCTGTTGTTGTCCAACGCGGCGAACCTCGGATTGGGCCTCGGGCTGATGTTTCACGCCGGCCGGGGCGGTTTCATGCTGGGACTGCTTGCCCCGCACGGACTGTTGGAGCTGACGGCGGTGTTCTTGGCCGGCGCGGTGGGTATGCGCCTGGGTTGGACGGTGATCGCCCCGGGCGATCGGCCCCGCACACAAGCACTCGCCGAACAGGGCCGCGCCGTCGTCGCGGTCGCCGTGGGATTGGTCGTGGTGCTCGCCGTTGCTGGGCTGCTCGAGGCGATGGTGACCCCGTCGCCGCTGCCGACCTGGCTGCGGATCGGCATCGGTGTGCTGGTGGAGGCGGCGTTTCTGGCCTACGTGGTGTACTTCGGGCGCAAGGCGGTGGCCGCCGACGAGACCGGTGACATCACCGATGCCCCCGACGTGGTCCCCACGGGCTGATTCATCCGGTCGCCACCAGGGGTCACAGCCGCCCGGCGGCCTTCATCGCCAGATAGGCATCGGCCAGCGCCGGCGCCAGATCCTCGGGTGGGGCGTCGATGACCCGCACGCCGCTGCTTCGCAGCCGGGCCGCCATCGCGCGGCGGTCATTGCGGGCCCGCTCGGCGGCGCCTGCGTCGTAGACAGCGGCCGCGTCGCCGCGTCCGTGCGCCAGTCGTTCCGCCCGTGGATCGGCGACCGCCGCGAGGATCACCTGGTGTGCCGCGGTCAGGTTCGGCAATACCGGCAGCAGTCCTTCCTCCAGGGCAGAGGGATTGAGATCGGTCAACAGCACCACCAGGTTCTGTCGGCGCGACCGTCGGGACAAGGTGGCCACCATCGCCGCGGCATCGGATTCGACCAGCGCCGGCTGCAGTGGCGCCATCGCGTCGACCAATTGGGAGAAGAGCCGCGTTCTCGACGCCCCGAACACGCCAGCCCGAGTCACAGAGTCGTGGGCGAGCAGATCGACGTGATCGCCGGCGCGTAATGCCAACGCCGCCAGCAACAGTGCGGCATCCATCGACCAGTCCAGCCGCGGCCAGCCGGCGGGATCGCGTGCGGTCGGGTCGACCCCGATCCGGCCGGCCGCCGTCCGGCCGGTGTCGAGCACGATGACGACCCGCCGGTCACGCTCCGGCCGCCAGGTGCGCACCACCACCTCGGAGCGCCGCGCGGTGGCCCGCCAGTCGATCGAGCGCACGTCGTCGCCGGCGACGTATTCGCGCAGCGAGTCGAACTCACTGCCCTGGCCGCGCACCAGTGCCGGAAGGTTCCCGTCGATCTCGCGCAGGCGGGCCAGCCGAGCGGGCAGATGCCGGCGGGACAAGAAGGGCGGGAGCACTCGCACCTGCCCCGCGACATGCCGAGAGTGTTGCCGCCCGCCCAGCCCCAGCGGCCCGATCGAGCGCACTGTGACCCGCGCGGCCTGCTGGTCGCCGCGGCGGATCGGCCGCAGCTCGGTGAGCACCCGGGACAACTCGCCGGCCGCCAGCTCCAGCGGGTGGGAGCGCGGGAGGGCGCACGCGCTGGGCGGCCAGGCGTCACGTATCTGCCCGTGGAATCGGCGGCCGCCGTTGACGATCCACAACGTGGTCGTCAGCGTCTGGCCGAGGCGTACCGAGTTGTCCATGGAGCGCTTGATGTGCAGCGCGGCGGGATCTGTCGCCAACGCGATATCCAGCGCCACGGATGCGGCGAGCCCGGCCAGCAGCACCGCGAAGGCGGCCGCCGGCCAGGGGGCCAGCGTGATCGGCACGGCGCAAAGCAGTGCGATCAGCGCGGCACGACCGGTCAGAATCACCAGCGCGGCACCGGAACCGAGGTCAGGATGGCATCGAGTACGCCGTCGGCGGTGGCGCCTTCGAGTTCGGCCTCCGGGCGCAACATCACCCGGTGCCGCAGCGTCGATCGGGCCATCGCCTTGACGTCGTCGGGTGTCACATAGTTGCGCCCGGACAGCCACGCCCACGACCGCGACGTGGCCAGCAGCGCGGTGGCGCCGCGGGGTGAGACGCCCAGTTGCAGGGCGGGCGAGTGCCGGGTCGCCGCGACCACGTCGACGATGTAACCCAGCACCTGGTCGGCCACCAGCACCCGGCGCACCGCGGCGCGGCCGGCCGCCAGATCCTCCGCGCCGGCCACCTGGGCCACCGCGGACAGGTCGTGCGGGTCGAAGCCGTGCGCATGCCGAGCCAAGATGTCGATCTCGGCCTCGCGCACCGGCAGCGGCACGGCCAACTTGAGCAGGAACCGGTCGAGCTGGGCCTCCGGCAGCCGGTAGGTGCCCTCGTACTCGATGGGGTTGGCGGTGGCGGCGACGATGAACGGGTCAGGCAACGGCTTGGCGGCGCCGTCGACGCTGACCTGACCCTCCTCCATCGCCTCCAGGAGCGCCGCCTGGGTTTTGGGTGGGGTCCGGTTGATCTCGTCGGCCAGCAGCAGGTTGGTGAAGACCGGTCCGGGCCGGAACGCGAACTCCGCGGTGTGGGTGTCGTAGACCAGTGAGCCGGTGATGTCGCCGGGCATCAGGTCCGGAGTGAACTGGACCCGTTTGAAGTCCAGCCGCAACGCTGCGCTCAGAGTTCGGACCAGCAGTGTCTTCGCCACGCCCGGAACACCTTCGAGCAACACATGGCCGCGGCACAACAGCGCTATCACCAGGCCGCTGACCACAGCGTCCTGGCCGACCACTACCTTGGCGACTTCGCTGCGCAACGCCAGCAACGCGTCACGGGCTGCGGCAGCAGCCGGATTCTCTGCGGGAGTGTGAGTCACGAGTGGGTGACCTGCCTTTCGATGTCGTCGAGTGCGTGGGCCAGAGCGACCAGGGCATCGTCGGAGTCCGGAGGTGGGCCGAACAATAAGTGCCACAACCAGTCCGGGTGTGCGCCAATTCGTGCCGACACTGCCGCGACCAACGCGGGTGGTTCCGATCCTGGGCCCAATCCCAGGCGTGGAGCCAGTCGGCGCAGAGTCGCGGTGCGCAGGGCGGCTGCCGCTCGATCGCGGGCCCGATGCGAGCGGTAGAGCCGGCCGAGCCCCTCCACGGTCTCCGATGCGCGGACGACGACGGGCAGTTGTTCGGCGACCAGCGGGCCGAGCCGGCGGCCTTTCCATAGGGCCGCCAGTACCAGTGCCACACACAGCTGCCAGAACAGCCATCGCACGTTCGGCGGGATCAGGGCGGCAATCGCGGACTTCCCCGACTTGGATCCTTGAATGTGTTGGGGTGCATACCAGATCAGGTGATCGGAGGTGCCGGCAAGATTCATCGCCAGTGCGGCGTTGCCCTCGCGGGCCAGGTCGGCGTTGGTCATGAAGGTTTCGCTGCCGACCACGGTGATGGTCCGCTTGCCGTCGCGATAGCGCACCAGGGCGCCGTTGTAACAGCTGTCCACCGACTGGCCTTGGGTAGCAACGTAGGTCGCAGTGGTGCGCAGTTCCACTTCGCCGGCCTGTTGTGCCTCGCGTAGGCCGCAACCGGGCTGGTGGGTGAATGCCCGCGCGGGGCCGGACCGGACAGCGGGCGCCAGGGCCTTGCGGGCCAGGGCATCCGGCGCCACCAGCAGCAGGTCCGCGGGCAGATCAGCCAGCCGGTCCATCAGCTCGCTGCCGGCGATGCGGGGGGTCTGGGCCACCAACACCAACGTGCCGGGACGCGCCTGGAGTACGACGTCATCGACGGTTCCGGCCGGCACCACCTCGACCCCGCGGTGACGCAGCAGCATCACCAGCGCGTGCGCGCCCTCGGGCCCGGTGGCATTGGGATCCATTCGACCGCCCGGCCGTGGGGTGGTCAGGTAGGCGCCCACCGCCGAAACCGCCACGATCACAGCCAAAGTCGCGGCGACCCACAACCACGTCCGCCGTCCGGTGGTCACCGGTACTGCCGTGCCTGTGTTGTGGCCCGCACCCGGTCGTCGAGTTCTGCGACGATCCGATATCCCTCCGGGGTGGCGGGCAACTCGCCGTAGCTGACGTCGTTGAATGTCTCGGCGGCCCGCAGCAGCTCACCGGCCAGGGCGGGTAGAGCCGCACCGGCGTCGCGGGCCAGCTCGGTGGCGGTACGGCCCGTGGCGGGACGCACGACCCCGGTCTCCTCGAGTTCGCGAGCCACTGCTCGCAGACGGTGACGGATCGCCTCGACCCAATCTCCCGCCGCGGCATGGTGGTGCGCGGCGGCACGGTATTCGGCGGCGCTGAGCTGCGTCGCGCCGTACAACGGATCGCCGCGACGGCCGTCGTGCAGCATCCGGCGGCTGACGTGGACGGCGACCACCACGGCCGCCGCAAGGACGATCAGCAACACGCTGATGGTGAACCAGCCGCCGGGCAACTCCGCACCCTTGAGTATCAGCCGCCGTACCAGCGTCTCGAGGTAGTCGAGGAACTGTTGCTTGGGCGACGGCCGCGGGTACATCGGTTTAGCCAGCTCGCGTTCGGCCGCCTCGCGGGCGGCTTCGCGGTCGACATCGACGGTGGGCACCCGGTGTTCCTTACCCCGGGGGCCGGGTCAGCCAGAGGTTGTCGGTCCAGCCGGGGACATACGGCCCGCCGACCGCGCCGGTTCGCAGCACCAGGTCGAACGCCTCGCCCCGGATGCGGCGGTCGGTGTACAGCAGCACCGACACGCCGGCGGTGAAGGGCAGCACGATGATCTCACCGATCGTCGTTCCGATCCTGGAGAACAGGCTGAACTGCGCACCGCCGGCCAGGGTGTCCGTGCCGTGGGCGACAACCATCCCGAAGACGTTGAACGGAAACGCCACCGCGCTGCTGATCAGGGAGACGATCAGCGCGGTCAGCGCCATGATGCCCAGCACCCGCCAGAAACTGTTGCGCACCAAGTAGAACGAGCGGCGGATCGCCTCGAACACCGGTTGGCGCTCCAGCACGATCACGGTCGGCGCGAAGACCAGCACGGTATATCCGTAGGCCAGTGCTGCCATCAGTGCCGGTACCAGCGGCACGGCGATCAACACCGCGGCGCCGGTGCCGCCCGCTCCGTCGGCGAGGGCGATGACGGCCACCGCAAAGCCACAGATCACCGCCGCGGCCAGGCCGATCAGGGCGGTCAGGCCGATCAGTGGGCCGAAGCGATCACGCACGATCGCCCAGGCTTCGGCGATGGTGATCGGCGATCCGAACACCGCGCGCCCGACCACGACGGTCAGCAGGCCGGTCAACACGATGGTGCCCAGGGCGGTCACGATGGCCGCGCCGGCAGAACCGGTCAGCCACGCCGCCACGTCACCGCCGGACGGTTCCGAGGAGGACCTGCCCGGACCGGATGGGCCGAGCGCCGACAGCAGGCCGAACAGGGCTATCCCGCTGATGATCTGAGTGGCCACCACGACCACGGCGGTGAGCCCGAGCACGGTCTTCGGGTTGGCCCGGATGTAGCCGACGGCGCCGTTGTAGATGTCGGTCAGGCTCAGCGGGCGCAGCGGAATGATGCCGGGCTTGAGTTCAGGCTGCGGATAACCCGGAGGGGGGCCGTATCCCGGCGGTGGAGGGCCGTAGCCGGGTGGTGGGCCGTAGCTCGGAGGGGGGCCGTAACCGGGAGGCGGTGGACCGTAGCCGGGTGGGGGGCCGTAACCCGGAGGCGGAGGGCCATAGCCCGGAGTGGGGGCTCCATAGCCGGGCGGGGGCCCGTAGCCAGGAGGTGGTGGCCCATAGCCCGGAGGCGGGCCGTAGCCGGGAGGCGGAAAACCAGATCCGGGGTAGCCGGGTGGAGGCGGATTCACCATGTGGCTGAGCGTAGCGTTATGGGGCATGGCGGAACTCAAATCCCAGTTGCGTGCGGATCTGACTGCGGCGATGAAGGCGCAGGACAAGCTGCGTACGGCGACCCTGCGAATGTTGTTGGCCGCGATCCAAGCCGAAGAGGTCGCCGGCAAAGTGGCCCGTGAGCTGACCGACGAGGACGTCCTCAAGGTGCTGGCGCGCGAGGCGCGCAAGCGTGCGGAGTCCGCGACGATCTACACCCAGAACGGCCGGGGCGACCTCGCCGCCGAAGAGCACGCCGAGGCCCGGATCGTCGACGAGTATCTTCCTGCGCCGCTCACCGACGCCGAACTGGCCGACGTCGTCGACACCGCGCTGGCGCAGGTCGCCGAGGCGATCGGCGAGCGGCCGCACATGAAGCACATGGGCCAGGTGATGAAGGCCGCCACCGCGATCGCCGCGGGTAAGGCCGATGGTTCGCGACTGTCGGCCGCGGTCCGCGAACGGCTCTAGAAAGACTAGGAACCGGTCGCCGGCAACTGCCAGCCCGTTAGTACGGCGATGAAGCTGTCGGGGTCGGTAACGCTGACATAGAGACAGCGGACCGGCCTGTTGAACAAGCCCGCCGTCGGTGCCTTGCTCGGTTTGACGGCATGGATCAGCCGTATCTGGACCACGCCGTGCCGGGAGCCGTTGACCAGCCAGCCATTACACGCCTGATGGACGCCCCAGCCCCACATGCGTTCCGGTGCCTGCCGGGCGGATTCGATGTTGTTCAGTGCGATGTCCATGGCGAAGGCCCATCCGCTGCGGACGTGCAGCAGACCGTCGGCCACCCGAATGCTTGCCCGACCGGGCCCCAGGCCCAACACGGTCGCCAGTGGTCGATACCACCGGTCATAGCGCATCGGGAAGTCCACGGGAGCATTGTGTACCGCTGAAACGGCTGGTGGACCGGTTTGAAAAAACCACGGTCCAAGCCCGTCGAACTGCAAAAAACTGTCGGGGTGGCGGGATTCGAACCCACGACCTCTTCGTCCCGAACTCTACGACCTGGACGTTTGGGATTCATGGCGCTGTTGGCCGTGTTGGTAAACGCCAGCTCAGAGCGTTGGTGGCGTTGGTCGATGCGGGTGGTTCGTGAAACTACTGCGGACGCACTGCGGACGGGTGCGGCAAATTGCGGACCCTGTGGGTAGGGCATAACTCAGCTGCTTGCGACTCGGCTCGTTCTCCGAATGGCGTGACCGCACATCAGAACCGGTCGCGTGGTGGCAGTCGATCGTCAGGCAGCTCGCCGGTGATACTCAACCCCAGGGCTCTGAGTACTGCGATCGCTACGTCTGGGCGGTCCCGTACCGCTGCAGCAGGTCTGCATTCTGCGCCACGACTCGCGGCCCTCCGTGACCTGTTCACGCCAGTCATCGCGACCTGCGACCCGGCACTCGGAAATCAGAAACTCGATGAAATCCTCGATGCAGGGCCTGAACCGATCGCCGCCGGTCGGTATGTGCACCGACTGGACAGCAGCCGGTGAATCATGCCCGGTTGCTGCCAACAACTGCGTAAACAAGCCACTTTCGGCATGTACATGAATGTGTGAGCACGGCACCCGTTGAGGGTCACGAAGGTACACGAGAACGTGAAGCGCTTGCCGTCTGGAGATGCGTCAATCCGCAGTTCATCAGGCTTCGGCTCGCCTTCTAGACACATCAGGACACGCGATAGAACATCCTCGGCGAATCTCGTTACGCGGGATTCGAGGAAGTCGGGTTCACTCATTCCCGAGTAGGAAACGGATCGCACGCACCTCGTCCCACGCGGCCAGTTCTGGGGTTCCCCCGAAAAAGTGGACACGGTTAACTTGCTTCCGTGGTGGCAGTCAGCGAGCGCTCGTAGTCGATAGGTGAGCGCATCCCGATTGCTGAATGCCTTCGTTCATTATTGTAGAAAT
>Ga0153956_1000241_pt1 | contig 67582 bp, 57 predicted proteins | sample TSFL040MetaG_FD_104704 | JGI IMG/M metagenome (GOLD analysis project Ga0153956, IMG submission 104704) | Attine ant fungus gardens microbial communities from Florida, USA - TSFL040 MetaG | ecosystem: Host-associated > Fungi > Mycelium > Unclassified | place: USA: Florida, Wekiwa Springs...
GAAGAGGCCGGGAACCCCACGCACCCCGGAGGTGAGTTCGCAGTTAGCGACAATATGTGTCGCTAACTGCGAACTCGCTCCGGGCCGGGGGTCCCGCAGGGCCGGGAGGTGTGACGTCCCGGCATCATCGTCACGACCTGTGACGTCTTCCCCCGGGGACCCTCACGTCCCGGAGGTCCCTGAGCGGTCAGGGCTCTGCGCTGTTCCTTATGCGCCTATGAGGCGCATAAGGAACAGCGCAACTTCCTGAGCGCGCGGATCCCTCCCACCGGGCGGAGAGTCGTGACGCCGCCTCCCGGAGTTCGTGGCGGACCTTTGACCCTTTCCCCACGCAACGCCTCACGTCCTGGGCGCCTCATGGGGGTCACAGCCTGCCAGGACCCCCATGAGGCGCCCAGGACGCAACTCGGACGGCCGCAGTGGCTTGAGCCCTAGCCTCAGGCGCCCGCCTCGCTCCTCGCCTACGCCCGCCCCGCCGCCCGGCCGGCGCGGAAGCCGAACGTCATGCCGGGGCCGAGGGTGCCGCCGGCGCCGCCGTAGACCATGCCGGTGACGGCGGCCATCGCGTTGCCGGTCGCGTAGAGGCCGGGGATCGGGGCGCCGTCGTGGTCGAGGACCTGGCCGTCGCCGTCGGTCTTGCCGCCGCCCTTGGTGCCGAGCGTGCCCTGCTCGACCTTGGCCGCGTAGAACGGTGCCGTCTCGAGCGCGCCGAGGGACTTCTTCGCCCCCTCCTGGCTGTGGTCGGCGTGCCAGTTGTCGTGGGCGCGGTCGCCGCGGTGGAAGTCCGGGTCGTGCCCGTCCTTGGCGTAACCGTTGAACTGCTCGACCGTCGCCACCAGCTGGTCGGCGGGCAGGTCGATCTTCGCGGCCAGCTCGCCGATCGAGTCGGCGCGGATGAGCCAGTCGGGGACCGGGTCGTCCTTCATGATCGTCGCGAAGCCGAACTTGCGCAGGTAGGCCTCGTCGAAGATCAGCCAGGCCGGCAGGTTCGTGAAGTCGAAGTCACGGGCGTCCATCTGGTGGAAGGCGCCGCCGAGCGCGTTGTAGTTGGCGGCCTCGTTGGTGAACCGCTTCGCCTGCCGATTGACCATCAGCGAGCCGGGGAGGGAGCGCTCGCCGACCAGCAGGTAGCCGGTGTCGCGGCCCATGAACTGGATCCCCGGGATCCGCGTCGCCGGGATCCACCAGGCCTCCTTCATGTTGCCGAGCGCGGCGCCCGCCCGCATCATCATCCGCAGGCCGTCGCCGGTGTTGGTCGGGATCGAGAGCGGCGCGGTCATCGGGCCGCGGAGGAAGGTGCGGACGAGGTCCTCGTCCCACTCGAAGCCGCCGGTGGCGACGACGACGCCGCGCCGGGCGCGCACCTCCCGCTCCTCGCCGTCGATCTCGATCCGGACGCCGGCGACGCGGCCGTCCTCGACGATCAGCTCCCGCGCCCGCGCCGAGGTGACGGGCTCGACCCCGCGGTCGAGCAGGCCCTTGAGCAGGGCGCCGACCAGTGCCTGGCCGCCGCCGCGCAGGTCCTCCGCCTCGCGCCGGGCCATCTCCTCGTCCGGGATGTCGGCCCAGATGCCGCCCTTGATCGGCGTCTCCTCGATCAACCGCCGCGGCGCCAGGTCGCCGCTGACCCGGTCGGCCCAGTCGCCGAGGTCCTTATAGCGGAACATCCGCGGCTGCAGCGAGCGGCCGCCCGCGGTCAGGCCGCCCGGCTGCTCGGCGTGGTAATCGGGGAACCCGCTGAAGACCAGGTAGCCGACCGGGGTCTCCTCTTCGAGCCAGGCGAACACCTCGGGTGCCGATTCGGTGAAGGTTCGTGCCAGGTCTTCGTCGATCAGGTCGTGGGACAGTGACATCAGGTATTCGAGCGCCTTCGCGGGGCTGTCCTCGACGCCCTCCGCGGCCGCCAGGAGGTTGGCCGGGACCCAGGCGACGCCGCCGGAGACCGCGGTGGTGCCGCCGACCGTCGGCGCCTTCTCGAAGACGCCGACCGAGGCGCCCTCCTCCTTCGCGGCGATCGCGGCGACCAGCCCCGCCGCCCCGGTGCCAAGGACGACCACGTCGAACTCGGTGCTCATAGCTCTCCTCTCCGGCAGTCCCAGGCTGCCTCGCTTCTGACCCTGTGAATGGTGCGCAGAGTCTAGTCAAGTTTAGACAATCTATGACAACAATTGATACTGTCATCCTGTATAGGGAAAGCCCTGACCGGGGAGGGACATGAAGCTCAAGGATCGTGTCGCGGTCGTCACCGCGGCGGCATCAGGCATGGGACGCGCGACCGCGGAGGCATTCGCCGCCGAGGGCGCCCACGTCGTCATCGCCGACCTCAACCAGGAGGCGGCGGTCGCGGCGGCGCGGGAGATCACCGACTCGACCGCGGGCAGCGCCACGGGCGTCGCCTGTGACGTCTCGAAGGTCGAGGACCTGGAGGCGCTCTTCGACCAGATCGGCTCCGAGCACGGGAAGCTGCACATACTCCACAACCACGCCGGGATCCCCGGCGCGGCGGGCATCGACCTGAGCGAGGACGAGTGGCAGTTCGCGGTCGACGTCAACATGAAGAGCGCCTTCTTCGCGACCAAATTCGCCACCCCGCTGTTGAAGGAGGCCGACGGCAAGGGCTCGGTGATCTTCACCGGCTCCACCACCGGCATCGTCGGCTCGCCGTTCAGTCCGCTCTACTCGATGACCAAGGGCGGGGTGATCCTCTTCATGAAGGGCTACGCGCTGTCGGTCGCCAAAGAAGGCATCCGCGCCAACGCGATCTGCCCGGGGCCGATCGAGACGCCGATGCTGCCCCTGTTCTTCGGTCGCACGCCGACCGAGGAGGGGGTCACGGAGACGATCCGCGGCTTCGTCGCCCAGGCGGTCCCCGCCGGTCGCCCCGGCCGGCCGGCGGAGATCGCGACCGCCGCGCTGTTCCTGGCAAGCGACGACTCCAGCTTCGTCACCGGCGTCGCCCTGCCGGTCGACGGCGGCTACGTCGCCCGCTGATGCGCGCGCTCACGGAGGGCTGAGCGATGGCCGACCGGATCGCCGAGTTCGAGATCTTCGTCGACGGCCTCGACCACGCCGAGGGCCTCTACCTGGGACCGGAAGGCAAGGTCTACGGCGGCGGCGAGGCGGGCCAGATCTACCGGATCGACGTCGAGGCCGGCAGCTTCGAGGAGCTCGCCTCGACCGGCGGCTCGATCCTCGGCGTCGCCATCGACGGTGAAAGCAACGCTTACGCCTGCGACTACGTGCGCGAAGAGGTGTGCAAGATCGACCTCGATTCGGGCGCCGTGTCGACCTACTCGGCCGGCACCCCGGAGGTGCCCTCCGAATTCCCCAACGGCCTCGGCTTCGCCGCCGACGGCACCCTCTACTGGACCGACTCGGCGACGCCGGGCAGCGGCCGGTCGGGCCGCGTCTACGCGGTCTCGCCACAGGGGGAGACGCGCGTCTGGTCGACCGACCCCGGCAAGTTCACCAACGGCCTCTGCATCGACCCGGCCGGCGAGTGGCTCTACTTCGCCGAGTCGACCCTGCCCGGCATCAGCCGCCAGCGGATCGAACCGGACGGCAGCGCCGGCGCCTACGAGGTCCTCTGCGAGACGCCCGGCGCGTTCCCCGACGGGGTCGCCCTGACCGACGACGGCACGGTGCTGATCGGCTGCTACCAGCCGGACGCGATCTACTCGTTCGAGCTCGGCGGGGGGCTCGAGGTGCTGGCGTCGGACGAGGCCCGGCTGCTGCTCAACTCGCCCGCCAGCACCGCCTTCGCCGGGGCCGACCGGGAGATCCTCGTCGCCTCCTGCTTCGGCCGCCGTCACGCCGTCAAGGCCAGCCTGGGGATCCGCGGCTGCGAACTGCACTACCCGAAATTCAAGCGCTGAAGAGGAGGAAGGAAGACGCATGCCTGACCTGTCACCAAACGGACGAGTTGGCCTGAACCTCTCGGTCGGCCGCCAGGAGCAACCCGACGAGACCTTCGACGTGGTCGTCGTCGGCTCCGGCGCCGCCGCCTACTCGGCGGCGCTGCACGCGGCCGAGGCGGGGGCGAAGGTCCTGATGCTGGAGAAGGAGAGCCGCTTCGGCGGCACCACCTTCAAGTCCCACGGCTGGTTCTGGATGCCGAACAACCGCTTCATGCGGGAGCAGGGCATCGCCGATCCCAAGCCCGAGGCGCTCGCCTACATGGCGCGGCTGGCGCGGCCCGCCTCCTTCGACCCAGGCTCGCCCACGCTCGGCATGCCGGCGGAGGAGTACGACCTGCTCGAGGCCTTCTACGACAGCGGCGACGGCGCGGTCGAGTCGCTGATCGCTATGGGCGCGCTCGACCCGGTCTCGGGGGCGGAAATCCCCGACTACTACTCGCGCTTCGACGAGGACGCCGCGCCGTACGGCCGGGCGATGATGCCGAAAGGGCCTCCCGGCGAGGAGGTCGGTTACGGCAACGACCTGATCGCGGGCTTCCGCGTCGCGGCCGATCGCCTCGGCGTCGACGAGCGGCTCGAGCACCGCGTCGTCCGCGCCCTGGTCGACGACGAGGGCGGCGTGGTCGGCGTGGTCGCCGCGACCCCGGACGGGGAGCGCTCCTTCGGCGCCACCGGCGGCGTCGTCTTCGGCACCGGCGGCTTCGGCGCCAACCCCGAGCTGCTGCGCAACTTCCTGCCGGGGCCGGTCTTCGGCGCCTGCGCCGGGCTCGGCAACGAGGGTGACTTCCTCGACATCGCCGGCGCCCTCGGCGCGCCGCTGCGCAACATGAACGAGGCCTGGTTCTCGCCGCAGGCCTTCGAGAAATACCTCAAGGCCAAGGCGGAGGGCGACCCCGACTTCATGAGCCTGTTCTCGCCGCCCGGCGACAGCATGGTCTGGGTCAACCGCTACGGCAAGCGGGTGATGAACGAGAAGGGGATGTACCCGGAGGTGACGCGCGCCTTCTGGACCTGGGACCCCTACGAGTGCGAATGGCCCAACATGCTGATGTTCATGATCTGGGACGACGAGGCGAACGAGCGCTTCTCCGGCGCCCCCAACCGCGCCGACAACCCGATCGCGCCGCCGGGCGCCGACCGCGATCACGTGATCGAGGGCGAGACGATGCCGGAGCTGGTCGCCGCGATCCGCGCGCGGCTGGCGAAGCTGGCCTCGCACACCGGCGGCTTCGCGCTCGCCGACTCCTTCGAGGACACCTTCAAGGAGACCCTCGAGCGCTTCAACGCCAACGCCGCCAAGGGCCTCGATCCCGACTTCCACCGGGGCGAGTACGCCTTCGAGGCGATGCTGCAGGCGCACAACGGCGGCGCCCCGCGGCCCGGCAACGAGGCCTGCCCGGTCCTCTTCCCGCTCGCCGACGAGGGCCCCTACTACGCGATCATCGTCGCCCCGGGGACCCTCGACACCAAGGGCGGCCCCCGCGTCGACGCCTCCGCCCGCATCCTCGATCGCGCCGCCCAGCCGATCCCGGGCCTCTACGGCGCCGGCAACTGCATCGCCTCCCCGGCGGTGCGCGGTTACTTCGGCGCCGGCGGTACGATCGGCCCGGCGATGGCCTTCGGCAAGCTGGCGGGCTTGCATGCCGCGGGACGGGTGCCGGTCGGGGCCCGGTAGGGACGCCGGCCGGCGCCTCGGGGCCGTGCGCGGATCCCGGTGGGCCCCCGTCGCTCGCTGACTTATGGGCGCCAGGGCGCCCATAAGTCAGCGAGCGACGGGGGCGGGGGCTAGGCTCGGCGGCGCGATGGGCGATCCGACTCCTCAGCGGCGCGGGCGGCGGATCGCGATGTCGGCGGCGGAGGTCGATGCGTTCCTCGCCGGCGCCCGCACCTGTCGCGTCGCCTCGGTCGGCGCGGGTGGGCCCCACGTCACGCCGCTCTGGTTCGTCTGGGAGCGGCGGGCCCTCTGGCTTTACTCGATCACCCGGTCGCAGCGCTGGGCCGACCTCGCCAAGGATCCGCGGGTGGCCGTGGTCGTCGATGCGGGCGAGGCGTACGGTGAGCTTCGCGGGGTCGAGGTGCGGGGCGCGGTCGAGGTGGTCGGCGAGGTGCCCCGCACCGGCGCCGAGGAGGTCCCCGAGCTGACCGCGGTCGAGTCCGCCTTCGCCCGCAAGTACGTCGGCGCCGAGACGCTTCACTACGACGGCCGGCATGCCTGGCTGCGCCTCGCGCCGGCCAAGCTCGTCAGCTGGGACTTCCGCAAGCTCCCGTAGCGCCCTGGCCCCGCCGAGTTCCCGGGGGCGGCCCAGGGCGAGGTGACCACCCGCCTGGACGCGCTCGTGCGGATGAGCGACGACGAGTGGGCCGAGATGATCGGCGTCCACCTCAACGGGACCTTTTACGGCACCCGCGCCGTCGCCAAAGAGCTGACCCAGCAGGGGGTGCGCGTCAACGCGATCGCCCCCGGCTTCGTCGACACCCCGCTGCTGAAGCCGATGGGCGAGGCCCTGGTCGGCGCCGTCAAGGCCGCCACCCCCGCCAACCGCCTCGCCCGCCCCGAGGAGATCGCCGCCGCCGTCAGCTACCTGGTCGGCGACGAATCGGGCTACGTCGTCGGCGAGAGCTTCAGCGTCAACGGCGGCATGCTCACTCGGTAGCTTGGGCCTTGCGGGGGACCGCGGGGGTGACCCTTCCCTCACAACCGCGGGACGTTCGTCCAGGGTCACCCCCGCGGTCCCACCCGGGCCCGGGGTGGGGGTCCCGACACACTTCCCCGACAGGCTCCCGGGCGCTCGCTGAGTTGAGGGCGCCCTGGCGCCCATAACTCAGCGAGCGACGGGACGGGCGTCACGAAAGGCGCACGGACCCCGATGCCCCTCCCTACCGAGTTCGCAGTTAGCCACACATGTTGTGGCTAACTGCGAACGCACCCTGGGGGGACCGGGATCCGCGCACGGCTTCGTCCCTGAACACGGGCCTCTCTGTGACTTCCAACCCTCCGACCCGGGCGGCTGATGGGAGGTCACAGCCTGCCCGGACCTCCCATCAGCCGCCCCGAGGCGCCAGCCGGGGTCCCCTGCCGAGCGCTTTGGTCCGCTTTGCGAGACAAAGATTTCACGACGTGATATACATCGCGTCAGGGAAGAGGGGCCCGGGGGCGGGTCCGAGATGAGGAACATGAGGAGAGAAGGGACTGCCGATGGCCGTGGGAACCAGCACCATCATCGTAGGCGCGGGTAGTGGAGGAGGGGTCGCGGCGACCAGGCTTTCCGAGCAGCCCGACCACGAGGTGGTGCTGATCGAGGCCGGGCCGTTCTACGCCACCGACGAGGAGATCCCGGAGCACCTGCAGGACGCCCTCAACCCGCAGCTCGAGGGGCACGACTGGGGCTTCGAGGCCTACTTCATCGAGCCGCCCGAGGAGCGCGGCGCGGAACCGTATCCGCGCGGGCGCCTGGTGGGCGGCTCCTCCGCGGTCAACGCGACGATCGCCCAGCGCGGCAGCGTCGACGACTTCGAAGCCTGGGCGGCGATGGGCAACGACGCCTGGGCCTGGGACCGCGTGCTGCCGTCCTACGTGCGGATGGAGACCGACCGGGTCGACGGCGAGGCCGCCTACCACGGCACCACCGGCCCGGTCCCGATCGCCCAGATCCCGGTCGACCGCTGGCCCGACTTCCAGGTCGGCTTCGTCGACGCCTGCATGCGCAAGGGCTTCCCCAGGTGCAACGACTTCAACGCCCCCGGCGCGACCGGCGTCGGCGCCCTCTCGCGCAACCAGAAGGGACACCTGCGCGGCAGCACCCTGGTCACCTACCTGCGCGAGGCCCAGGGCCGCGAGAACCTGACGATCCGCGATCAGACGACGGTCCGCCGCGTCCTCTTCGAGGGCACCAGGGCGGTCGGGGTCGAGGTCGAGCGCGACGGCGAGGTCGAGCAGCTGCTCGCCGACCGGGTCGTCCTCGCCGCCGGGGCGATCAAAACGCCGCAGCTCCTCGTCCTCTCCGGCGTCGGCCCCGCCGCCGTCCTCGGCGAGCTCGGGATCGACCCGGTGATCGAGCTGGAGGGCGTCGGCCGCAACCTCTACGACCACCCGATCATCCCGGTGGTCACCCGCCTGAAGAATCCCGACGAGTCCCGCATCGGCTTCTTCAGCGAGCTGCGCTGGACCTCCGCGGGCGGCCGCGAGAACGACCTGATGATCGTCGCCGGGGTGATCGAACTGAAGGGGATGAACTTCCCGCTCGACATCGACGACCGCTCCGCCGGCTTCCTCCCGGCGGTGCTGGCGAAGCCGCGCTCGCGCGGCTGGCTCGACTTCAAGTCCGCCGACCCGAACGACCACCCCGAGCTGCACCTCAACTACCTCGACGACCGCGAGGACGTCCGCCTGTCGATGGAGATGACCCGGCTCAGCTACGAGCTGGCGACGACCGGCGCGCTCAGCGAGCTGATCTCCGAAGTGTTGTTCCTCGACGACGACATCGTCGGCGACGACGACCGCCTCGAGCAGTGGATGCGCGGTGTGGTCAACACCGGTTTCCACAGTGTCGGTACGTGTCGGATGGGTGGCGAGGATGACCCGCGGGCGGTTGTGGACCAGTACCTGGCGGTCCACGGAGCGGAGTCACTGTACGTCGCTGACGGCTCGATCATGCCGGAGATCATCCACGGGCAGCCGAACCTCACCTGTTACATGATCGGCGAGCGGCTGGCCGAGTTCATCAACGAGCGAACCCTCGCGAACAGCAACGCCGCCTAGCTAGGTCAACCATCTAGAGAAGGAGGAGAGATGTCCCTGCTGGACCTGACCATGGCCGCCATGGAGGGGGCCAAGGTGACCCACCTGGTGCTCACCGCGAACGGTGAGAACGCCGCCCTCGACGCCGCCTGTCGCAAGCACCCCGACATCGACGTCATCGACAGCACCCGCGAGGGCGAGGCGGTCGCGATCGCCAGCGGCCTCGCCCTCGGCGGCGCCCGACCCTGCCTGACGATGGAGAACTTCGGGCTCTTCGAGTCCCTGGACAGCTTCCGCTCGCTGCCCTGCGACTTCGAGATCGGGCTGCCGGTCTTCATCGGCTACACCGGCAGGCCCGCCTCCGGCGGCGCCGACGTCCTCGACCCGATCCTCGGCAACATCACCAGCCAGGTGGTGATGGCGGGGGAGTGGACCGAGCCGGTCCTCGACGCGGTCGGCATCCCCCACCGCCTCCTCGCCGAGGGCGCCGACGACGACGCCAACCGTGACGCCCTGGCCGCCGCCTTCGCCGCGAACGGTCCCTTTGCCCTGCTGCTCGAGAGCATCTGAAGGAGAAATGACGATGGCACCTCTCACCACCGCGGACTTCCTCGACTCGGTCGCCGCGACCCGCGCCCCCGACGACGTCGTGATCGCCACGATGACGGCCGGCTGGATGTGGCACGCACACTCGCAAAGTGACCATGACCTCAGCTACATCGCGCCGATGGGTTCGGTTTCCGCCTTCGGCCACGGCCTCACCCTCGCCCGCCCCGACCTCAACGTGATCGTCATCGACGGCGACGGCTCGATCCTGATGAACCTCGGCTCGCTGGTGTCGATCGGCGGCAGCTCGTCGTCCCACCTGCTCCACATCGTGCTCGAGAACGACGGTTACGCGATCACCGGCGGCCAGCCGCTGCCGGGCAGCGGCACCAAGGGCCTGGTCGAGATGGCGCTTGCCGCCGGCTACCGCAGCGCCGTCCGCTCCGCCGACCGCGCGGACCTCGAGGCCGCCTTCGAGCGCGTCCACGCGGGCGAGGGTCCGGCGATGCTCGTCGTCCCGGTCGAGCCCGCCTTCGACGGCACCAGGCTCGCCGAGTGGACCCAGAACGAGCAGTCGCGCCGCACCCTCGGCCCTCCCGGCTACAAGCGCCTCCGCGACCTGCTGGCGACCGAGTCGGCCGCCTAGGCCAAGGCCGGGCGGCTCCCGATGACGGGGGAGGTGAAGGTGCCCGCGCGGCCGTCGCGCGACGAGTGGCTGGCCCGCCACGCGGCCGCGGTCGCCGGCGGCCGCCTGCCCGAGTTCCGCACCGCGGGCGGCCGCACGGTCGAGCCCGTCTACACGCCCGACGACCTCGACGGCGAGTGGTCGGCCTACGACGCGGAGCTGGGGCTGCCGGGCGAGCCTCCCTACACCCGTGGTGCCACCGCCACCGGGTACCGCGAGCGGCTCTGGTCGTGGGAGTTCTACGCCGGCTTCGGCGCCGCCGAGGACGCCAACGCCCGCTATCGCTACCTGCTCGAGACCGGGGCGACCGGCGGCGTCTCGATCGCCCTCGACCTGCCGACCCAGATCGGCCTCGACTCCGACGACCCCCTCGCGGTGCGCGAGATCGGCCGCGTCGGCGTCGCCCTCGACACCCTCGACGACGTCTTCCGGATGTTCGACGGGATCGACCTCAAGCGGGCGGGCAAGGTCTTCACCACCGCCAACGCGATCGGCCCGATTGCCTGCGCCTGGTTCTACTGCCTGGCCGAGGAGCGCGGCGAAGACCCGCGCGACGTCGTCGTCACGATCCAGAACGACCCGCTGAAGGAGTACGTCGCCCGCGGCACCCAGTTCCTCCCGGTCGCCGCCTCGGTGAAGTGCGCCGGCGACGTGATCGAGTTCTGCGCCGAGCGCGGCCTGCCCTGGTTCCCGATCAGCGTCTCCGGCTCGCACATGCAGCAGTCGGGCGGCACCTGCGCCCAGGAGGCGGCCTTCACCCTGGCCAACGCGATCGCCTACGCCGACGAGGTCGCCGGCCGCGGCGTGGCGGACTTCGCGCCGCTGATCGAGCTCCACTTCTGCACCGACATGGAGTTCTTCGAAGAGGTCGCCAAGTACCGCGTGGTCCGCCGCGTCTGGACCGAGATCCTGGCCGAGCGTTACGCCATCGAGGGACAGCCGCCGCGCCTGCACGCGGTCACCTCCGGCCTGCCGCTGACCGCCCAGCAGCCGCGCAACAACATCGTCCGGATCACTCTCCAGGCCCTCGCCCAGGTCCTCGGCGGCGTGCCCCAGACCCGCACCGCGTCCTACGACGAGGGCCTCGCGATCCCGGCCGAGGACGCGGTCAAGCTCTCGATCCGGACCAACCAGATCATCGCCCACGAGACCGGGATCCCGCACACGGTCGACCCGCTCGGCGGCTCCTACTACGTCGAGGCCCTGACCCGCTCGATCTACGCCGAGGTCCGCGACATCCTCGCCACGGTCGAGGCGATGGGCGGCGCCACCGTCGCGGTGGAGACCGGCTGGTTCCGCGAACGGCTCGCCGCAGGCGCCTACGAGCAGGAGCTGCGTCTGGAGAACCGCGAGCGGCTCGTCGTCGGGGTGAACGAGTGCGTCGAGGACGAGGAGGGGGAGCTGCAGCTCTTCAAGCTCGACGCCGACGCGGCGGAGCGCCAGCTGGCGCGCCTGCGCAAGGTCCGCGCCGAGCGCGACGAGGCGGCGCTGGCCGCCGCGATGGCCCGCCTCGGCGCCACCCTCGGCCGCGGCGAGAACTCGATCCCGGCGGTGATCGACGCGGTCAAGGCGCGGGCCACCGTGGGCGAGATCTGCGCCCGCTTCCGGGCCGCCTTCGGCGAGTACCGGCCGGAAGTGGAGCACCTCGGATGAGCCCCGCCGCGCCGCCCGCCGCGCCGATCCGGGTGCTGGTCGCCAAGCCCGGCCTCGACGGCCACGACCGCGGCGCCGGCGTCGTCGCCCGCGCCCTGCGCGACGCCGGCATGGAGGTCATCTACACCGGCATCCGCCAGACCCCGGACTCGATCGTCGCGGTCGCGCTCCAGGAGGACGTCGAATGCGTCGGGCTGAGCGTGCTCTCCGGCTCCCACGTCGAGTACGCCACCGACGTCCGCAAGCTGCTCGACCAGCAGGGCGCCGCCGACATCCCGGTGATCCTCGGCGGCATCGTCCCGGCCGACGACATCGCGGTCCTCGAAGACGCCGGGGTGAGCGCCGTCTTCCCGCCCGGCTCGCGGATCGTCGACATCACGGCGACGATCGAACGCCTCGCCCGCCGCCCGGAGCAGCCCGCCTGATGGACCTCCCCTACCTGATCCGGCGCGCCCGTCGCGCCCACGCCGGCAACACGCTGGTGTCGAGCGCCGCCGGCGCGGCCACCTACGACGCGGTGATCGACCGGGCCGAGCGGCTCGCCAACAGTTTCGACGAGCTCGGCGTGGCGGCCGACGCGACGATCGGGATCCTCTCCGAGAACCGCGCCGAGTACCCCGAGGTCGACCTCGGGGTGGCGCTCGGCCGGCGCGTCCGCGTCGCCCTCAACAGCCGACTGAACCTCGCCGACTACGAGTACGCCCTGCGCGACTGCGGCGCCGCGGTGCTGGTCCACTCGGCCGCCTTCGCCGCCGCGGCGCACGCGTTGCGCGACGCGCTCGGCCTGCGGCTGATCGCGCTCGACGACGACGGCGAGAGCCCGCTCGCCTACCCGCGCCTGCTGGAGCGGGCCGCGAGCACGCCGGTCACCCGGCCCGGCGGCGACGAGGACCCGGCCTGGATCAGCTACACGTCGGGGACGACCGGCAGGCCGAAGGGCGTCATCCTCAGCCACCGCGCCGTTCGCGAGGTGGCGCTCAACCTGCTGCTGGAGCTGGGCCGCCCGGAAGCGGGGGAGACGATCGTCCTCACCCAGCCGCTCTCGCACGGCGCCGGGTACTTCCTCCTGCCCCAGCTCTTGGCCGGCGCCGGCGTCTACGTGATGGACCGGTTCGACGCCGAGGAGGCGCTGGCGGTGAGCGCCCGCCCCGACGCGACGACGCTGAAGGTGGTGCCGGCGATGTTCCCCGACCTGCTGCGGGCGAGCGCCGGGCGCGACGGGATCGGCTGCGACACGCTCGTCTACGGCGCCTCGCCGATCCCCGGCCCGGTCCTCGATGCGGCGCTCGACCGCTTCGGCCCGAAGCTGGTCCAGATCTACGGCCAGACCGAGGCCCCGGTCACCCTCACCTGCCTGCATAAGCGGGACCACCTCGAGCCGGGCGAGCACCGCGCCTCGGCGGGCCGCCCCTGGGGCTCGGTCCAGATCGAGGTGATGGGCGAGGACGGCGTCCCGCTGCCGCCCGGGGAGAGCGGCGAAATCGCCGTCCGCGGCTCGCACGTGATGTCCGGTTACCTTGGGATGCCTGAGGCGACCGAGCGGGTCGTCCGCGACGGCTGGCTCTGGACCAAGGACATGGGCCGGATCGACGAGCGCGGCTACGTCCACCTGCTCGGCCGCACCGACGAGATGATCAACTCGGGCGGCTTCAACGTCGCCCCGCGCGAAGTCGAGGTCGTCGTCCAGCGGCACCCGGCGGTGGCCGAGTGCGTGGTCTTCGGCCGGCCCGACGAGCGCTGGGGGGAATCGATCAACGCCGCGGTCCGGGTGCGCGACGGAGCCGACCTCGGCGCCGCGGTCCTGCGCGAATTTCTGCGACCCCTGCTCTCGATCCGGACGCCGAAGAACTTCTATTTCGTCGGCGAGGTTCCGAGGAACGCGTATGGAAAGATCGATCGTGCGGAGCTCCTGCAGTTGCTCGCACAGGGGGGAGCGGATCAGTGACCAGCGGGAGCCGGTCCGGCTCGGGGTACCTTGCGGTCCCCTCGGGTCGGCGAACAAGCGGATGGAGCGGGTGTCTACGTGAAAGAGCGCAACGGCGGCAAAAAATCTGGTGGGACGCGGGTGCAGGTCCTGGAGCGGGCGATCGACATCCTCACCGTCCTCGGTCGCGGCCAGGCCACCCTGAGCGAGGTGACGAAGGAGGTCGGCCTGCCGAAGGGGACCACCTACCGCATCTTGAACAGCCTCCAGTACGGCGGCCTGGTGGTCAAAGACCCGATCGACAACACCTACCTCCTCGGGCCGGGCTTCCTGCGGATGAGCCAGGGGCAGATGCCCTGGTTCGGGGCGCTGGTGTTGTTGGCGGAACCGGCGATGAAGCGGTTGCAGGAGCGCTCGCGGGAGACCGTCGCGCTCCACGTCCGGGTCGGCACCGAGCGGATCTGCATCGCCGAGCTGCAGAGCCCGGAGCCGATCCGCTACAGCGCCGAGGTGGGGGAGCCGCTGCCGCTCTACATCGGCGCGACCGGGAAGGTCCTGCTGGCGGAGCTCGACCCGCCGGCGCTGGAGCGGCTGGTCGGGGCCCTCGACCTCCAGCCGATGACCGAGAAGACGATCCTCGATCCCGCGGAGCTGCTGGCCGCCGTGGCGCGGGCCCGCGAGGACGGCTACGCGCTGAGCGAAGGCGAGCGGGTGGCCTCGGCGGCGGGGATCTCGGTGCCGATCAAGCCGCGCGGGAGCTTCGACGCCTCGCTCAGCCTGCTCGGTCCCGGCGATCGCTTCACCAGGCAGCGCCAGCTCGCCCGCCTCGGCGACCTCTTGGACGCGGCGGCGGAGATCGGGACGGCCGCCGCGCCCTGAGCGCCGCCCCCGGCGCGGGGGACGCCCGGTGACCGCGGTCGAGGTCGCCGGCGTCGGGATGCACCCGTTCGGCCGCTTCGAAGACCGCTCGCTGAAGGACCTCGCGCGGGTCGCCGTCGCCCGCGCCGTCGATGACGCTGGGATCGCGATCGCGGACCTCGACGCCGTCTACTCCGCCAACGGTATGGCCGGGCTGCTCCAGGGCCAGGAGCAGATCCGCGGACAGGCGGCGCTGCGCGACGTCGGCATCGAGCGGGTGCCGGTCGTCAACGTCGACAACGCCTGCGCCGGCGGCTCGAGCGCCTTCCGCGAGGCCGCGCTGGCGATCCGCGCCGGGGCCGCGGACACCGTCCTTGCGGTCGGCTTCGAGAAGATGTTCGTCGGCGATCGGGACCGCTCGCTGGCGGCGCTGGAGACGGCGGCGGACATCGAGATCGTCGGCGGCCTCGGCCTCCAGTTCACGGCGATCTACGCGATGCGCCTGCGCAAGCGGATCGACGCCGGACTGCTGGCCGAGGACGACCTCGTCGCCGTCGCGGTGAAGAGCCGCCGCAACGGCGCCCTGAACCCGAACGCGCAGCGCCAGGAGGCGGTGAGCGCGGCGGAGGTGCGCGCGGCGCGGCCGATCGCCGACCCGCTCACCCTGCTCATGTGCAGCTCCTTCTGCGACGGCGCCGCGGCGGCGATCCTGCGCCGGGTCGAGGGCGCCGCCACCGGCAACGGCCGTCCCCGGGTCCTCCTGCGGGCGAGCGCCGCGGTCTCCGGCTTCACCGCCGGCGCCGCCGAGGAGGAGCCGACCGCCACCGTCTGCGCGGCCAAGGCCTACGCCGAGGCCGGGGTCGGCCCGGAGGAGATCGGGGTCGCCGAGGTGCACGACGCGATGGCCCCCGGGGAGCTCATCTACTACGAGCAGCTCGGCTTCTGCGAGCCCGGCGGCGCCGGCGAGCTGCTCGCCTCCGGGGCGACCGCGATCGGCGGCCGGCTGCCGGTCAACCCGAGTGGCGGGCTCTGCTCGCGCGGCCATCCGGTCGGCGCCACCGGGCTCGCCCAGATCGCCGAGGTCGTCTGGCACCTGCGCGGCGAAGCCGGCGACCGTCAGGGGGCCGGCCGGCCGCGGCTCGGCCTCACCCAGAACAGTGGCGGCTGGCTGACCGGCGAGCCCGCCGCCTGCAACGTGCAGATCCTCGAGGGGGTTGGATGATGATGAGCCTGGAGCGCGCCGTCGAGGCGGCGCCGACCGCGACCCGCGCGCGCCTCGACCGCGCCGCCGGAGCCCTGGTCGGCTCCCGCTGCCTTCGGTGTGGGACCTACTCGTGGCCGGAGCGCGCGGTCTGCCATCACTGCGGCGCGGCCGAACCGGAGCCGGCGACGCTCTCGCCCCGCGGCACGCTGGTCACCCACACCACGGTCTGGGTCCCGCGACCGCCGCTGGAGCCGCCCTTCACGCTCGGCCAGGTGGAGCTGCCCGAGGGCGTCCTGGTCTTCGCCCACGTCCGCGGCCTGGCCGGGGACGACCGGGTGCCGCTGCCGGTCGAGCTGCGCCTGGCCGAGCGCGACGACGACGTCCCGCCCTTCTGGTTCGAGCCGGTGCGCCTATGAGCGCCGCCGCCCGCGAGCTCGAGGCGATGCGCGCCGACCTGCGCGCCGCCGCCCGTGACTTCGCCCGCCGCGAGGTGGCGCCACTGGTCCGCGATTACGACCGCGAGGAGAGCCTGCCGGTCGAGATCATGGCCAAGGTCGGCGAGCTGGGCTGGATCGGCGCCCCGATCGACGCCGCCTACGGTGGCCAGGAGCTTGACTGGGTCTCGTTCGCGATGCTGATCGAAGAGGTGTCGCGGGTCTGCCACGTGGTCGGGCTGGTGCTGTCGATGCCGAGCGGCCTGGTCGGCGGCGGCCTCCTCCGTCACGGCACCGAGGAGCAGAAACGGCGCTTCGTCACCCCGCTCTTGAGCGGCCGCAGCTTCGCCGGCGCCGGCGTCACCGAGCCCGCCAGCGGTACCGATGTCGCCCAGATGGCGACGCGTTGCCGGCGCGAGGGTGACGATTATGTGATCAGCGGCGCCAAGGCCTGGATCAGCATGCTCGACCAGGCCGACTGGTTCCTCACCTTCGCCACCATCGACCCGAGCGCGGGCCGGCGCGGCATCTGCGCCTTCATCGTCGACGCCGACGCGCCCGGCCTGACCAAGGCGCCGTACAAGAACAAGCTCGGCTTCCGCCCGATCTCGACCGGGGACCTGATCCTCGACGAGGTCAGGGTGCCGGCGGACCGGCTGGTCGGCGGGGAGGGGGACGGCTACAAGGTGGCGATGGCGGCGGTGGAGACGGGGCGCCTCTCGGTCGCCGCGCGGGCGGTCGGGCTGGCCCAGGGCTGCCTCGACGCGTCGACCGCCTACGCCACCGATCGCGAAGTGTTCTCCCAGGAGATCGGCCGCTTCCAGCTGGTCCAGTCGATGATCACCGAGATGGTGGTCGGGGTGGAGAGCGCCCGCGCGCTGGTGATGCGCCTGGCCGCCGACAAGGACGCGGGCGTCGGCCGTCCCCGCCGCGCCGCCAGCGTCGCCAAGATGCACGCCTCCGACGTGGCGATGCGGTCGGCGACCAGCGCGGTGCAGATCCACGGCGCCTACGGGATCTCCGAGGAGTTCCCGGTGGCCCGTTACTTCCGCGATGCCAAGGTCTTCCAGATCGTCGAGGGCAACAACCAGTTGCACCGCGGGATGATCGCCGAGTACGCGCTCGGCTACCGGAAGCCGGACGCCTGATGGGCACCGCCTCGGCCACCTTCGGCGAGCGGCTGCGCGGCGGCGACCGGCGGGCGCTGGCGCGGGCGATCTCGCTGGTCGAACGCGGCGATCCCGGCGTCCCGGAGTTGCTCGAGGGGGCGGCGGCGGGGCGGCGCGAGCGGCCCGCGGTCGGCATCACCGGCGCCCCCGGGGCGGGCAAGTCGACCCTGGTGGACGCGCTGATCGCCCGCGCCCGCGAGCGCGAGCGGACGGTCGGCGTGATCGCGGTCGACCCGAGCTCGCCGCTCACCGGCGGCGCCCTGCTCGGCGACCGGGTGCGGATGCACCGCCACGCGCTCGACCCCGGCGTCTTCGTCCGCAGCATGGGCGCCCGCGGCCACGCCGGCGGCCTGGCGGCGGCGACCGAGGCGGCGCTGCTGCTGATGGGCGCCGCGGGCTTCGACGAGGTCATCGTCGAGACGGTCGGGGTCGGCCAGTCCGACCACGCGGTGACCGCGCTCGTCGCCACCTCCGTCCTCGTCCTCAGCCCCGGCGCCGGCGATCTGATCCAGCTGCAGAAGGCCGGGATCATGGAGGTCGCCGACGTCTACGTCGTCAACAAGGGCGATCTGGACGGCGCGCCGGCGTTGTTGCGCGATCTGCGGCGGGTCGTCGGCCGCGCCCGGCCCGACGGCTGGGTCCCGCCGGTGCTCGGCACGATCGCCAACCAGCCCGACGATTCGCAGCTCGCCCTCTGGGAGGCGGTCGATGCACACCGTCGCCACCTTGGGTCAGGTTTGTTGACAGGGACCACATTGTAAAACTATTGTTCCGCATCGGGGAAGGAGAGGAATGGGATCTGTTGAGATGGACGCACCCGTCGCCCTGAGGGCAACCGGGCTGTCGAAGACGTTCACCGGCCAGAAGGCGCTCGACGACGTCGACCTCACCCTGCGGGCGGGGCGCGTCTGCGGGCTGGTCGGCCAGAACGGCTCCGGCAAGTCGACCCTGATCAAGCTGCTGGCCGGGTACCACCGTCCCGACCCCGGGGCCCACGTCGAAGTCGCGGGCCGGTCCTTCGACCTCGGCTCCTCGGCCGCGGCGGAGGAGATGAACCTGCGCTTCGTCCACCAGGACCTGGCGCTGATCGGCGATCTCGACACGATCGACAACCTGGCGCTGCAGCGGGGCTTCCACTCGCGCTGGTGGATCGCCAACCGCCGCGAGGCGGCGACCGCGCACCGGCTGCTCGAGGCGGTCGGCTGCGAGGCGGACGTGCGCCTGCCGGTCAGCCGCCTGTCGGCCGTCGACCGCACCCTCGTCGCGGTGGCCCGGGCGCTGCGGGACATCGAGGACGAACGGCCGACGGTGCTCGTCCTCGACGAGCCCACCGAGGCGCTGACCAAGGTCGAGGTCGAGCGCCTCTTCGCCTCGATCAGGCGGGTGACGGCGCTGGGCACGGCGGTGCTCTACGTCTCCCACCGGCTCGACGAGGTGCTGGAAGTCTCCGACGACATCGTCGTCCTCCGCGACGGGCGCCTGGTCGCCACGCGGGAGGCGGACGAATTGGACGGCTCCTCGCTGCTGCGGCTGATCGTCGGGCGCGAGGTCGAGCAGCTGGAGGACACCCACCGGCCGAAGAGCGGCGGCAGTCTCCTCACGGTCCACGGGCTCAGCGGCGCCAGCTGCGTCGACGTCAGCTTCTCCGCCCAGCGGGGGGAGATCCTCGGCATCGCCGGGCTGGACGGGTCGGGACGGGACGAGCTTCCCTACCTGCTCGGCGGCGCCGCCCGCTGGCAGGGCGGCTCGATCGAGCTGGAAGGCCGCGCGATCACCCGGATGACGACGCCGACCGCGGCCGAGCACGGCATCGTCCTGGTCCCCGGCGACCGGCTGCGCAACGGGATCCTCCCGGCGCTGAGCGCGCAGGAAAACGTGACGCTCTCGCGGCTCGACCCGGTCGGCCCGCTGGCCTGGATCGGCGGCCGGCGCGAACGCCGCGACGCCGCCGACTGGCTGGGGACGACCGGCGTGGTGCCGAACGAGCCGGAGCGCGCGATCGAGCTGTTCAGCGGCGGCAACCAGCAGAAGGTGGTGATCGCGCGGGCGCTGCGCCGCGCCCCGACCGTGCTGATCCTCGACGAGCCGGTGCAGGGCGTCGACGCCGGCGCCCGCGCCGCGATCTTCCAGCTCCTCCTCGACGCGGCGGCCGACGGGATGACCGTCCTGATCGCCTCGACCGAGCCGGAGGACCTGATCACCGTGTGCGATCGCACCGTGGTCATGCGCGAGGGGAGGGTCGTCGCGGACCTCGAGGGATCCGCCGCGAACACCATCGATCGCATCGTCGAGAGCAGCATCTCCGTTTCACGAGACCAGAAGGAGCCTGTCGAATGAGCACTGTCGAGCACGCCAGTGAGGCCACCGAGTCGCGCCGCGAGGCGCAGCCCCGACAGCCGTGGCCGCTCGGGTTCTCCCGCATCGGGGGCGTCTACATCGGCCTGATCCTGGTCGGGATCTACGCCTTCTGGATCCCCGACACGTTCTTCACCCACGCGACGCTGGTCGACGTGCTCGGCTCGCAGGCGCTCACCGCGATCCTCACGATCGGCCTCTTGCTGCCGCTCGCGGCGGGGCTGTACGACCTCTCGATCGGGGCGATGGTCGGCTTCTCGGCGATCCTGATGGCGCAGTGGACGAGCGGCGGGATGTCGATCGAGCTCGCCTTCGCCCTGGTCCTGCTGATCGGCCTGGTGGTCGGCCTCGTCAACGCCTTCTTCGTCGTCGTGGTCGGAATCAACTCCTTCATCGCGACCCTGGCGATGAGCTCGCTCCTGATCGCCGCCAACACCGCGGTCTCGAACAACGAACTGATCGTCGGCCTGCCCTCGACCCTGACCAAGATCGGCAGCTCCAACGTGCTCGGCCTGCCGATCACGGTCTGGTACCTGGTCGCCTTCGCGGTGGTGATGTGGTGGGTGCTCGAACACACCCCCTTCGGTCGCTACCTCTTCGCGATCGGCAGCAACAAGGAGGCGGCCAAGCTCGCCGGCGTGCGGACCACCGGGAAGCTCTTCGTCTCCCTCGTCGTCTCGGCCATGGTCGCCGCGGTGGTCGGCGCCATCCTCACCGCCAAACTCGGCGCCGGCTCCCCCGAAGTCGGCTCCTCCTACCTCCTGCCCGCCTACGCCGCCGCCTTCCTCGGCGCCACCCAGGTCAAGGCCAACCGCTTCAACGTGATCGGCGCCCTGATCGCCGTCTATGTCCTCGCGATCGGCGTCAAGGGCCTCCAGCTGGGCGGCGCCGCCAGCTGGGTGAGCGAACTCTTCAACGGCGTCGCCCTCCTCCTCGCCGTCAGCCTCGCCCGCCTCCAAGGCCTACGCACGAAGGTCCAATGGCGGCGGTTCGCGCGCGGCAAGGAGAAGTAGACGGGGCCCCGGACGCTCGCTGAGTTGAGGGCGCCAGGGCGCCCATAAGTCAGCGAGCGTCCGTTGCCAGCGCGGCGTAGCGGTCGGCTACTTGCTCGGCGGTGAGGCGGCCGCGGGGGTTGAACCAGTGGGGGAGGTGGTTGACCAGGCCCATCAGGGTGAGGACGGTGAACTGGCGGTCCTCGAAGCGCATCGTCCCGTCGGCCTCGCCGCGGGCGAGGATGTCGTCGAGCAGCGCCTCGAACTGCTTGCGCTGCTTGCGCAGGCGCCGCCAGCGGGGGTCGGCCTCCAGGGCCGGGCGCTCCTGGATGAAGACGAGCATGTGGTCGCGGTGGCGGACGACGTGGGCGACCCAGGCGCGCATCAGCCGGCGGAACTGCTCCGGCGGCGCCGCGTCGCTCGCCGCGATCTCCTCGGCCCGCGCCAGCATCGGCTCCATCAGCTCGTCGCAGATGGTGAAGAGCAGGGCGTCCTTGCTGCCGATGTAGTGGTAGAGGCCGCCGGAGGCGAGACCGGTCGCTTCGGTGAGGTCGGAGATCGACGTCTCCTGGGCGCCGCGCAGGGCGAAGAGCTTCGCCGCCGCGGCCACGACTTTCCCCCGGCGCTTGTCGTAGCGGTCGCGCAGCGCTGGGCGGGTGGGCGGGGACAGCGCGGTCACGCGCCCACCGTATCGGAGGCACCGTCGGCCCGGCCGGCGCCGCCGTACCGCTCGCGCAGCCGGAACTTCTGGACCTTGCCGGTCGCCGTGCGGGGCAGCTCGTCGACCAGCTCGAAGGAGGTCGGGCATTTGAAGCGGGCGATCCGCTCGCGGCAGAAGGCGAGCAGCTCCGCCGCGTCCACGTCCATCCCGGGGCGCGGCACGACGATCGCCTTCGGGGTCTCTCCCCAGCGCGCGTCCGGCACCCCGATCACGGCGACGTCCTCGACCGCCGGGTGCGCCTGGATGCAGGCCTCGACCTCGACCGAGGCGATGTTCTCGCCGCCGCTGACGATCACGTCCTTCTTGCGGTCGGTGAGCCGCAGCACCCCGTCCGCGACCGCGCCGCCGTCGCCGGTCCGCAGCCACTCGCCGTCGAAGGCCGCCGCGGTCAGGTCGTCCCGGCCCCAGTACCCGCTCATCGCCTTCGCCGTCCGCGCCTGGAGCTCGCCGTCGGGCGCGGTCCGCAGCCGCACGCCCAGCAGCGGCGCGCCCGCGGCCATCAGCGCCTCCGCCCGCGCCGCGGGCGCCAGCCCGGCCGCGCGGGGAATCCGGTTCGCGGTCAGCACCGGCCCGCACTCGGTCAGGCCGTAGGCGTGGATCATCTCCCAGCCGGTCCGCGCCTCGAACTCCTCGATCACCGCGGCCGGGGTCGGCGCGCCGCCGGAGACCATGCGCGTGCGCCCGTCGCCGGGGACCGGGGAGGAGGCCGCGCGCAGCTCCCCGGCGGCGCGCCCGATCGCCGCCGCCACCGGCGTCGCCCCGCAGAGGAGGGTCACCCGCTCCGCCGCGACCCGCGCGAGGATCGCCGCGCCGCGCACCTCGCGCTGGATCACCTGCGGCAGGCCGAGCGCGGCGGCGATCAGCGGCAGTCCCCAGCCGTTGACGTGGAAGATCGGCAGCGTGTGCAGGTAACGGTCGCCCGGGCCGACGCCGAACGCGCTCGCCACGGCCAGCGCGTTGAGGCTGTGGGACCGGTGGCTGAGGACGACGCCCTTCGGCCGCGAGGTCGTCCCCGAGGTGTAGTTGAGCGTCGCCGGCGCGTCCTCGTCGACCGCGGGCCAGGCCACCTCGCCGCCGTCGAGGGGGGCGAAGAGCTCGGCGTCGTCCTCGCCGTCGAGGACCACCCGCCGCTCCGCCCGCACCCCGGCCAGCGGCGCGTCGAGCTCGGGGTCGACCAGCAGCAGCCGCGCCCCCGAGTCCTCGACGATGAACCGCACCTCCTCGGCGTTGAGGCGGAAGTTGATCGGCACCCAGATGCGGCCGCTGCCGGTCACCGCGTAGAGGCTGATCAGCATCCTCAGCGAGTTCGGCGAGACGATCGCGACCCGCTCGCCGGGGCCGATCCCGAGCCGGTCGAGCGCCGCCACCATCCCCGCGCAGCGGCGCATCAGCTCGCCGTAGGTGAGGCGGCCGAGGCTGCCGGGGACGCCGGGCTCGTCGACCCCGCCGAGCCGGTCGGCGTGGACGGTCAGCGCCTGCCGGCAGTGGTCGGCGGTGGTCAGGGGCGCACGCATCGTGGGGTCCATTGTGCCGCCGCTGACGATACTGTAAAAAACCGAGCGGCTGCGCTAATTTCGAACGGCCGCGCGGTAAACCGACGGAAAGGACCGACCGTGAAGAACTTCGAGTTGATGCCGGACGTGGAGGACGCCGCCTACGCGGAAGTCTCCGCCCTGGAGGGCGAGGAGATCCGCATCGAGCAGTACAACCACGAGGCGAGCTGGGACTGCGTGCGCCACTACGCCTACGGCCTCGGCGACGACAACCCGCTCTTCAGCGATCCCGCCTACGGCGCCGCGACCCCCTACGGCGACCTGATCGCGCCGCCGACCTTCCCTTTCACCGCCTTCGACGGCGCGGTCGGCCGCGGCATGCCCGGGGTCCAGCCGATCTACGCCGGGACCGAGTGGCGCTTCCACCGTCGCCTCCGCCGCGGCGAGGAGCTCCTCGCCGGCGCCAGCTTCGGCCCCGTCGTGCGGACGACCGGATCGCAGGCCAGCGACATGGTGATCCAGAGCGCGCTCTGCGAGTACCGCAACGGTGACGGCGAGCTGATCGCCGAGGCGACCGCCCGCACCTTCCGCGTCCCCCGGCGCGGTGCCAGCACCGGCCTCGCCTACAAGGTCCGCGGCGAGACCCAGTACAGCAACGACGAACTGGCGGAGATCCGCGAACGGGCCAGCTCGGAGTTCCGCCGCGGCGCCGGGTCGCTCGAGGGGGTCGAGGTCGGCGAGCGCCTGCCGGCGGTCAACAAGGGGCCGATCGGCCGCATCGACATGACCGCGTACTACATGGGCTGCCCCGGGAGCCCCGGCTACAAGGCCTGCGAGGTGGCGATGAAATACCGCCGCTGGGCCCGCGAGAGCCCCGACCTGCTGCCGACCAACTATGACCCGAGCTACTACGCCGAGCGGGTGCTGCCGAGCATCGGCCACCAGGACGGCCCCGCCGCGGTCGAGCTGGGGATGCCCGGTGCTTACAACAACGGTCCCCAGCGGGTCGGCTGGTTCGCCCACTGCGTGACCAACTGGATGGGGGACGGGGCCTTCCTCGCCGCCCTCGACGTGAAGCTGCGCCGGCCGGAGATCTTCGGCGACCTGATCCAGATCGCCGGCGTCGTCACCGAGGTCGGCGGCGGCGACGCGGCGCGGATCAAGATCGAGCTCCAGGCCGAGAACCAGCTCGGCGAGCGGACCGCCACCGGGGTCGCCGAGGTCGTGCTCGACGACTACGGCCGCGTCGCCTGAGCCGGGCGCGGCGGGCGAGGGTGGAGTGACGATGAGTGCGCCGGCGGCCCCGCGGGGCGCGGAGCTGGTCCGGCTGCTCGGCAACCCCGAGAGCGTCGTCGTGGTCGGCGCCTCCAGCCGGCTCGAGTCGACCTCGGGGCGGCCGCTGGCCTACCTGACCAGGTACGGGTTCGCGGGCCGGATCTCGGTGGTCAACCCGCGGCACGCGGAGATCGCCGGGGTCCCGACCCTCGCCTCGATCGCCGAGCTCGAGCACGGCGCCGCCGAGGTGGCGATCGTGAACCTGCCCGCGGCTGCGGTGCCGCCCGCGATCGCCGCGCTCGACCGGGCCGGGGTGCGCGCGGCGATCGTCATCGCCAGCGGCTTCGAGGGCGCCGACTCGGCCCCGCGGCGGGAGCTGCTCGAGGTCCTCGCCGCGGCCGACATCCGCCTGATCGGGCCCAACTGCGTCGGCACCCTGGCCTCCACCTCCGCCGCCTACCTGACCTTCTCCAGCGTCCTGCAACGGACCAACCCGCGCCGCGGCTCGATCGGCATGGTCACCCAGAGCGGCGCGCTCGGCAACAGCCTGCTGCTCTCGCTGCTGCGCCGCGGGGCGGGGGTGTCGCGCTGGGTCAGCACCGGGGACGAGCTCAGCGTCGGCGCGCTGGAGCTGGTGGCGGGGATGCTCGGGGACGACGAGGTGCGCGGCGTCGGCCTCTTCCTCGAGGGAGTCACCGACCTGGAGTGGATGCCCGCGGTCGCGGCGGCGATCGAGCAGACCGGCAAGCCGGTCTTCGTGATGAAGGCGGCGCGCACCGACCTCGGTCGCCTCGCCGCGAGCGGGCACACCGGCCGCGTGGTCGGCTCCTCCGACGTCTCCGCCGCCTTCCTCGAGCAGGCCGGGATAACCGAACTGCCGGACCTCGACCGCCTCGCCGACGCGCTGATCTGCCTCGACGTGCTCGGGTCGGTCCCCGGTCCGGAGGCGGCGATCGTCAGCGTCTCCGGGGCCAGCGCGGTGGTTGCCGCCGACCGGGTGCGGCTCTCGCCGGCGCTCGGCCTGGCCGACCTCGGTGCCGGCGAGGCGCGCCTGCGCGCGACGATCGACGACCGCGTCCACATCTCCAACCCGCTCGATGTCCCGGTGATCGACGAGACCAGGGTCTTCACCGACGCGATCGCCGCCGTCGCCTCCGACCCCGCGGTCGACTGCGTGGTCGCGGTCGAGTCGAGCCTCGCCCACGTCGAGGCGGAGCTGGTCGAGGGCCTCGAGGCGGCGTCCCCGGACGCGCCGCTCGTGATCACCTACCTCTCCTCCGACGATCCGCTGAGCGAGGCGGCGATCGCGCGGCTCGCGGTGGCCTCGATCGCCTGCGTCCCGACCCCCGAACGCGCGGTCGAAGCCCTCGCCAACCTCCGCGCCGCCCGCCCGCGCCCGCCCGCTCCGAGCGCCGACGGGAGCGGCAGCTCGGCCGCCGCCGCGGGCCTCGAGGCGATCGCCGGGCTGCCGGGCGCCGGCGCCCTGCCCTGGTCGCGGTGGGCGATCGTCGACACGGCCGAGCGCGCCACCAAGTTCCTGGAGGAGGTCGGCGAGCCGATCGTCCTCAAGGCGGCCGGCCGCAAGATCCTGCATCGCTCCGAGCTCGGCGCCGTCCAGGCCGGCATCACGGCCGCGACCCTGTCCGAGGCCTTCGCCGCGATCCAAGAGGTCTGCGCCGCCCACGACGACGTCGTGCTGGCCCAGGCCCAGGCCCCGAAGGGCTTCGAGCTGCTCCTGGCCGGCATCCGCGACCCCGAGTTCGGCCCCGTGGTCCTCCTGCGCCCCGGCGGCGTCCTCGCCGAGCTGCTGGACCAACAGGTGGTCCTGGCCGCCGCCTGGCCCCCCGACTCCCTCCGCTCCCGCCTCGCCGCCTCCGAGCTCGGCAAGCTGATGGATGGCTACCGCGGCGGCCCCCGCTACGACCTCGACGCGGTGACCGCCCTGTCCCGCGCCATCCTCGACCTGATGACCACGAACGAGGTCGACTTCATCGAGATGAACCCGGTCCTCGTCCACGAGCAAGGCGCCCACATCGTCGACGCAATCGGCACCGGCCCGTCCCTCCACGCCGCCTGACCCGCCCAGCTGTTCCTTATGCGCCTATGAGGCGCATAAGGAACAGCTGGAGGGCGGGGGTGACCCTTCCCTCACGAACTGCGGGGAGGTTCGTCCAGGGTCACCCCCGCCGTCCCTCCCGGGCCGTTCCCGGGGGGAGAGGCGGAGGGACCGTGCCGGGAGGGTCACGGGAGCGCCACGGATCCCTCACGGCAGACGGACGGACCCGTCACCGATGCGTGACCCCGTGACGAAGACGCCGGGAACCTCACGCCTCCGTCCGTGTTGTCCAACCGTCACGGCCGCCCTGTCGACTTCAGGGCCCCTATGAGGGCCCTGAAGTCGACAGGGCGTTCCGGGTCCCTCGGATCAGGTCCGAAAAGAGACCCAGGACCACGGAAAGTGTGACGTTCCCGGCATCTTCGTCACGGACAGGGGGGAGGTGTGGACCCTTGCGCGCGGGGACGTCACGGAAGTCCCGACCTCCTCACGACCTGTGACGTCTTCCCCCAGGGACCCTCACGTCCCGGGCATATCTGAACGATCAGGGATCTGCGTGGTTCGAAATGGTCGTATGGCGACCATTTCGAACCACGCAAGTTCCTGACCGCCCGGATCCCTCCCACCGGGCGGAGAGTCGTGACGGACCCTCCCGGAGAACGTGACGAACCCTTGACCTCTCCCTCCGCAACGCCTCACGTCCTGGGCGCCTCATGGGGGTCACAGCCTGCCAGGGACCCCCATGAGGCGCCCAGGACGCCCGGGACGCGCAACTCGGACGGCCGCCAGCCCCACGAGCCCGCGCCCGTCCCGCCAACCCTCGTCACTCCGACCGCAGCGAAGGCGCGCCACTCTCCGCGTGGCGCGCCGGGCTCGCGCCCTTGCGGTGCAGCTCGATCCGATAGGTGTAGCGGATCGGGTTGAAGTAGCTGACCGCCAGCTCGACCGCCTGGTCGCGCGAGTCGACGTAGAGGCGGTCGATGCGGGTCGCGGGGCTGCCGACCTCGGTGTCGAGGAGGGCGGCGTAGTCGGCGGGCATCGCCTCGGCGGTGATGCTCTGGTGGATGACCGTCACCGGGTCGGGGTTGGCCTCGTCGACGCGGTTGATGATGGTCCGCTCGCTGACCTCGTCGACGGCGATCAGTTCGCCGCGATCGACGAGGATGCGGCCGACCGACTGGGGGAGGGCGACGCGGGAGACGCTCAGCGCCTTGTCCTCCTGCTTGCGGATGAAGACCCCGGCGTAGACCTGGTCGGTCTGGGTGCGGAGCCGGCTCGCGGCCTCGATGTCGGCTTCCAGGCGCAGCGGGCGGTAGGTCAGCCAGATCGAGCCGTTGGCGAAGCCGAGCAGGTCCTCGACCGAGCCGACCGAGCGCAGGTAGCCGTTGCCTTCCGCTGGGGCCAGGTAAGTGCCTTTGCCGGGGGTGCGGCGGACGACGTCTTCGGCGACCAGGTCCTGGAGCGCCCGGCGCACCGTGTTGCGGCTGAGCGAGAAGCGCCGGACCAGCTCCGCCTCGGTCGGCAGGCGCTCGCCCTCGCCGAAGGCGCCGCGGGCGATGCTCGTCCGCAGCAGGTCGGCGAGCGCGCGGTAGGCCGCGACCCCCTCGGGGACGACCAGGGGACCGAGCCCCAGTGATTTGTCGGCTTTGCTCATCGCAGTGAGGCTGAGATCCCGCCGAGCTGAGCGGAACCTGAGGACGAAAGCCCAGGTTAACACCGCGATTGTCAGGCTCTCGCGATATTTCGTAGGACTCTTTCTAGATTTTGAGCCTACATTTGTATAGATTGTTCCCCAATTGCGCGACGCGGGAACGTCGCGCGGAAGGAAGGAGGAGCACCACCGATGGGCATGAGTGCCGAGCTGCGTGAGCACTATGAGTCGACGATGGGCAGCGTCCCCGGGCCGATCGACGAGATGTTCGAGATGGACACCGCGTTCGCGGAGAGCTATTCCGCGATCCGCCTGGGGATCTACGAGCAGCGGCCGGAGGGATTCGACCTGGCCACCAAGGAGCTGTTTCTGGTTCTGCTGGACATCACCGTCCACAACCGGGACGGCGCCCTCAACCACCTGGCGGCGGCCCGCCGCGCGGGTGCGACCGTCGACCAGGTCAAGGAGATGCTGATGATGGCGTTCCTGGTCGTGGGGGTCAGCGGCTGGGGGGTCGTCGGCTGCCACGTCTGGGCCGCGGTCGACGAGGATCGATGATGTCGCTGTTCTTCGGACCGGCGGAGGAGTCGCAGACGCGGGCCGGAGGGCGCGTGGTGGTGTGCGCGGGGCTCGACCCCGCCGGGACCCGCTGGGCCGTCCCCGCCGCGGTCCGGCGGGCCGCCGCGGCGAACGTGCCGGTGCTCGCCTACGTGCACGTCGACGAGTCGCGCGGCTGGGCCTGCGGCGAAGCGATCTCCGCCCTGGCCGGCCTGCCGCCGTTCGACCCTTGCGTGGACGCCGCCGACGAGGTCAAGGCGCTGGCGGGCGAGTGGGCGGACAACGTCCGCTGCGTGCCGGTGCGCGACCGCGGTCGGATCGCCGACCTGGTTGAGGCCGTCCTCGCCGAGGGCCGGTGCGAGGCCGTCTTCGTCGGCTTCGAATCCTCGGCGGCGCTGCCGGTCGGGTGCCGGCTCTGCGCCGAGGCGGAGGCGGAGGCGGAGTGTGAGGCGGTCCTGATGCCTTTCACCGCGCGCTGAGCGCCCCCGAGCAACTTAGGTCGCATCGCTTCAAACAGATCAACCGTATGACCAGGAGGAGAATCGAATGGGGTATTCCAAGCTGGGTACTTTGGCGTGCCTTGCGCTCGTCGTGCTAGGTGCGTTGTTCGTCGCCGGCTGTGGTGGTGGTGACAGCACCGGCAGTGCCACCGAAAGCACCGAAAGCAGCGAAGCCGGCGGCGGCACCGAAAGCGGCGAAACCGCCGAAGTCAAAGAAGAAGGCGGCAGCTCGGCCTCCGGCGGCATCGCCGAAGCGCAGAAATTCGTCGAAGAAGGGCTTGAGACCCCGACCCAGATCACGCTGACCAAACCGTTCAAGAAGACGCCGCCGAGCGGCAAGACGCTCGCCTACATGAACTGTGGGCTGCCGATCTGCAGCGAAGTCGAAGCGGGGTTGAAGGAATCGACGAAGGTGCTCGGCTGGAAACTGGTGAGCATCTCGACCGGCTCCACCCCGGAGAGCGTGCAGAGCGCCTGGAGTGAAGTCGTGCAGTTGAATCCGGACGCGGTCGTCGCCGACGGCTCGCCCGCGGTGCTGTATGAAAAACAGCTGAAGGAATACGCCGCCGAGGGCGGTGCCTTCGTCAACGAGGCGGTCGCCGAAGAACCGCTGGTCGAAAACAGCATCAACATCGTCGGCAAAGATGACTTCAGCGAGTCGGGCAAATGGCTGGCGCGCTGGGCGATCGCGAAGCAGGAAGAAAACGCGAACTCGGTCTTCGTCAACGTCAGCGAATTCCCGATCCTCACCACGCTCGAAGAAGCGTTCAAAGAAGAGTACAAACGCCTCTGCGCGTCCTGCAAGCTGGAGTCGCTGACCGTCTCCGCGGCGGCGATCGGCAAGGACCTGCCGAGCCAGTTGGTCAGCTGGATGCAGAAAAACCCGGAAACGAACTTCCTCGTGCCGTCCTTCGGTGACATGGTGCTCGGGGTTCCGCAGGCGCTGAAAGCCGCCGGGGTGAACGAAAGCGTCAGCGTGATCAGCCAGGGTGACGGGCCGACCAACTTCGAATACATCGCCGAAGGCGGTCAGGAAGTCGCGGTCCCCCAGCCGGTCCAGATGATCGCCTGGATGATGACCGACGCCGCCGCCCGCCTGATCGTCGGCGAAAAGTTCGACGAAAGCGAATACCAGGTCGTGCCGCACCAGTACATCACCGCGGAAAATCTGGAAAACCCGAAGGAACCGTGGCCGGGCGTGCCGGGCTTCCAGAAGCAGTTCGAAGAACTGTGGAAGCTCGGCTGAGCGACTGATCGGAGGGACGGAGTGGCCGCCGCGGGCGGTCGCTCTCCCTCCTGCCTCGAAAGGAGTGCTGTGATGGAGAACGTCTCGGGCGCGAGCCTGGCGGGACGCGTCGCGATCGTCACCGGCGGGGCGAGCGGGATCGGCCGGGCGACCGCGCTGCACCTGGCCGGCTCCGGTGCGGTGGTGGTGGTCGCCGACCTGCGGGCCGACCCGCGCGAAGGGGGAGAGCCGACCGCCGAGCTGATCGAGGCCCGCGGCGGGACGGCGCGCTTCGTCCCCTGCGATGTCACCGATGAAGCCGATCGCGCCAGGGTCGTCGCGGGCGCGCGGGAGCTCGGTGGGGTGGACGTCCTGGTCAACTGCGCGGGGATCTTCCGCGCCGGGCAGCTCCTCGAGCTGACGGTGGAGGACTACCGGGCGATCATGGACGTGAACGTCGAAGGCACCGTCTTCATGTCGAAAGCCGCGGCGGCGGCGATGGTCGAGCGCGGCCGCGGATCGATCGTCAACCTGTCGAGCGTCGGCGGCAAGCAGGGTACGGGTGGGTTCACCCTCTACTCGGCGGCCAAGGGCGCGGTGCGACTGTTCACCTACTCGCTCGCCGACGAGCTGGGTCCGGCCGGGATCAGGGTCAACGCCCTGCACCCGGGCCTGATCGAAACCTCGATGACGATCAGCGACGTGCCGGTGATCGGCACGCCGATGGGTGACTCCTACAAGGAATCGCTGCCCCTCCGCCGCGCCGGGACGCCGGACGACGTGGCCCGGGCGGCCGTGTTCCTGGCGAGCGACCAGTCTGCGTACATCACCGGATCGTCACTCAGTGTCGACGGCGGAATGATCCGGACCTAGTGACGATGGAGGAGCGCGATATGCCTGAGCAGGATCCGATCCGCGTCGATGCGCTGGTGGTGGGCGCGGGGTTCGCGGGCATGTACCAGTTGTACAAGCTGCGCGAGGCGGGCTTTGCCGTCCGTTGCGTCGAGGCCGGCTCCGGCGTCGGTGGTACCTGGTTCTGGAATCGGTACCCGGGCGCACGGTGTGACGTCGAGAGCATGTCCTACTCGTACTCTTTCTCGCCGGAGCTGGAGCAGGAGTGGGAGTGGAGTGAGAAGTACCCGCCTCAGCCGGAGATCCTGCGTTACCTCGACCACGTCGCCGACCGGTTCGCCCTGCGCGAGTCGATCCACTTCGAGAACCGGGTGACCACCGCGAGGTTCGACGAGGCCACCGACCGGTGGGAGGTGAAGACCGACGCCAGCCTGACCTTCGACACCAGGTTCCTGATCATGGCGACCGGGTGCCTCTCGCAGCCGAAGGCACCGGACCTCCCGCACGTCGAGCGCTTCGCGGGCCCGACCTACCAGACCGGCACCTGGCCTGACGAGACCGTCGATTTCAGCGGCAAGACCGTGGGCGTCGTCGGCACCGGCTCCTCTGGGATCCAGGTGATCCCGGTGATGGCGAAGCAGGCGGAGCGGGTCGTCGTCTTCCAGCGCACGCCGAACTTCTGCCTGCCCTCGCGCAACCGGGAGTTCACCGTGGAGGAGGTCGCCGAGCGCAAGCGAACCTACCGCGAGTGGCGGACCGCCCAGCGCGAGGCCGGGTACGGCGTCCCTACCAACCCGCCGACGCGCTCCGCCCTGGAGGTCGCCGACGAGGCCCGGGAGCTCTGTTACCAGGGAGCCTGGGACGACGGTGACCTGGTCGCGATGCTCGGTTCCTACACCGACCTGCTGGTAGACGAGGACGCGAACGAAACCGTGTCGGAGTTCCTCCGTGAGCGGATCCGGGAGACCGTCGACGACCCCGAGGTCGCCGAGAAGCTCTCGCCGCGCACCTTCCCGTTCGGGACCAAGCGCCCCTGCCTGGGGACCGACTACTACGAGACGTTCAACCGCGACAACGTCGAGCTGGTCGACGTCCGCGCGACCCCGATCGTCGAGGTCACGGCGAGCGGGGTGACGACGACCGAGTCCCAGCACGACCTCGACGTCCTCATCCTCGCCACCGGGTTCGACGGGATGACCGGCGCCCTGATGGCGATCGAGATCGTCGGCGTCGACGGCGTCACCCTGGCCGAGCGCTGGGCCGACGGTCCCCGCACCTACATGGGGCTGGCGATCTCCGGCTTCCCCAACCTGTTCACGATCACCGGCCCACTCAGCCCCGGCATCCTCGCCAACGTGGTGGTGGCGGTCGAGCTCGACGCCGAGTGGATCACCACCTGCCTCGAGCGCCTGCGCGACCAAGGCATCCACCGCGTCGAGGCCGAACGCGATGCCGAGGACGCCTGGGTGACCCACGTCGCCGACCTCGCCTCCCAGACCCTCTACCCCCGCGCCAACTCATGGTGGATGGGCGCCAACGTCCCCGGCAAGCCGCAGACCTTCATGATCTACGTCGCCGGCCTGCGCGTCTACCACGACAAATGCGAAGAGATCGCCGCTGAGGGGTACGAGGGCTTTCGGCTGACGGAGTGAGCTTGCGGGGGTGGCCTTGCGGGGGACCGCGGGGGTGACCCTTCCCTCACGAACTGCGGGGAGGTTCGTCCAGGGTCACCCCCGCGGTCCCACCCGGGCCCGGGGTGGCGGTCCCGACACACTTCCCCGACGGGCTCCCTGTCGCTCGCTGAGTTGAGGGCGCCCTGGCGCCCATAACTCAGCGAGCGACGGGACGGGTGTCACGAAAGGCGCACGGACCCTGACGCCCCTCCGAGCGAGTTCGCAGTTAGCGACAACATGTGTCGCTAACTGCGAACGCACCCTGGGGGGACCGGGATCCGCGCCCGGCTTCGTCCCTTGACACGGGCCTCTCTGTGGTCAAGTAGGCGGCAGTGGCTCGATCACCTCCCTGCGCTCCTCCTCGCCCTGATCCTCGAGGATCAGGGCGAGCGACTCGACCGAGAGGTAGCGACGGGCGACCAGCCACTCGTTGCACTGCTCGATCAGCAGGGCGGAAATTCGTGGTCGGCAGTTCGAACCGCCGACCTCCTGGGCGCGACCCAAAGGCGATCAGAGGCCGGAGGATGACCAGATCTGACTTCCTGGTGCCGAATTCCCCCATCCGCGAAGTTTGAGAAGACGTGAAGTCTGATGAAGGGCGCGAGCGGAGTCCAAGGTGCAAGCCCTATGGGCGCCAAAGCCAGAACCTCTGAATGGCGATGCTTCAAAAACGTAGGATCACCGCATGCCAAGACTTGGCGGTGCGCGCGTCGATGACCACCCGAAGGATCGTGCCGACCTTGGCTCCTACGGTCATGGCGGCTTCGCCGTCGACTATGAGGCACGGATCGACTTTGAGGCCCTGCGGACCGAGCGACTGGCACGCGCCCGCGCGGCGCTGGCCGCCTCCGAGCTCGACGCCCTCCTCACCTGGAAGGACGAGAACGTCCGCTTCCTGACTGGCCTGCGAGCTCAGCTGATTCAGGGCAAGACCGCGCTGCTGAACGGCTGCTTGTTGACCGAGGACCACCTTGTCCTCTTCGTCTCTGGCGGTGAGATCGATCGGGTGAATCTGGTGATGCCGTGGATCGAGCAGGTCCACGCGGTGCCGATCATGGAGGCCCGCGGTCTGGTCGCGGGCGCGGTCGGCGAGGTGATCGCACCCGCGATCCGACGGCTCGGCCTCGGGTCCTCGGAGATCGGCCTCGATGAGCTCGCCTACGCCCAGGTGCTGGAGCTGCGCCGAGCGCTGCCGGACGTGCGACTGGGCGACGGCGACGCGGTGATGCAGGGCGTTCGCGCGATCAAGTCGGAGGCCGAGCTGGCCGTGATGCAGGAGGCGAGCGCGATCGCCGAAGCGGTCACCACCTCGGCGATCGAAGCGATTGCGCCGGGCGTCCGCGAGTACGACGTCGTCGCCGAGGCGATGCACACGCTCTACCGGCTTGGTGGTGAGATGGCCCACCTGGCGACGCCGTTCGTCGCCTCCGGCGAGCACATGTCTCCGCCCAACCGCTTCTCCTCCGACAAGCTGATCCGCGAGGGCGACCTCGTCTTCATCGACATCGGCGCCCAGTGGAACGGCTACTTCTCGGACATGGGGAGGACCGTGATCTGCGGCGAGCCGAGGCGGCGCCAGCAGGAGGTCTTCACCGCCGTCCATGCCTCGCTGCAGGCCGCCACCGAGGCGATGCGGCCGGGGAATACCAACGACGATGTCGCCGCCGCGGTGCGCCGGGCGGGCGCTCGGTACGGGCTCGACGACTCGTTCCTCTCGCTGTTCATCGGCCATGGGGTAGGGATCGGGGCCAACGAGCCGCCCTACATCGGCGAGTCGCTGCCGGGTGCCGAGATAGTGCCGCTGGAGGCGGGAATGACGATGGCGATCGAGCCGCTGATCTGGGTTCCTGGCGAGCGGGGCGGCGCCGGGGTGCGCCTCGAGGACACGGTTCTCGTCGCCGAGGGCGGCGGGATCGCACTGACCCGGACCAGCTTTGATCGTCGCCTGCTGCTCGACGAATGAGCAAGTCGATCCGCCGCTGAGCGAACGGCCCCGGGCGCTCCCCGGGGCTGGGCCCTCTCCTACCTCGCCGGGATGATCGGCAGGAGCACGCTCGCCCCTTCCTTGCCGCCCAACTTCACCGTCACCTGGTTCTCGAAGATCGCCGCCGGGCGGTCGTCGGGATCGTCGTGCAGGAAAGGTCCGCAACCCTTCAACTCGTTCTTGAAGTTGGAGAGTCGCTCGCCGGTCGAGCCGGCGAATTCGTAGTCCTTGCCGCGGATCGTCAGGGCGACCGTGTAGCCGGCCGGGACGACGATCGAGGTCGGCAGAATCTCCACCTGCAGGTCGACCGACTCGCCGGGGGTGAGTTTCTGCTCCTCGTCATGGCTGTGCCAGGGGCGGTAGTCGGTCGATTTCGCTTCGTCGAGCTTGCGGTGTGAGGCACGCAGCCAGCCCTGGCCGATCGGCGTGTGTGGGTCGATCGCGCCTTGGAACGTGACCTCTTCACCCTGTGGGTCATAGACCCGCAGGACGACGAAGATGTCGGCGTCCTCGGTGCTCGAGGAGACCGTCAGCGAGAGGTTCGACTGCCCGGTGATCTCGGTCGCCTCGCGCAGCGGCGCGGTCGAGAAGGTGAGCCCGTCGCCGGTCGCGTCGTAGGTCATCTCCTCGGCATCGGACTGCGGCTCCCGCGACAGGGTGCCGTCGGCGTGGAGGTAGAAGCGAGTCCACTCGGTTCGGGCGATCGGCCACTCCTGCTCGGCCCGTTCGACGAACTTCTCTCCCGGGTGGCGCACCTGCAGGACGACCGGCGGCTGCTCGTTCCAACCGGTGTCCTCGCCTTTGAGGAAATGGCCGAAGAATTTCTTCTGCAGGCTGACCCCGTAATCGGTGTAGAAGTGGGTCCAGTGCTCGATGCCGTGCATCTCGAGCCACTTCTGATCGGACTCGGCGTTGACGTACCCTTCGACGTTCCCGCGCAGGTGCAGTCCCTGGCCGCCCCAGTTGCCGGCCGAGAGCAGCGGTACGTTCAGTTTGTCCCAGTGACCCGAACGGGCGCGGTGGTACTCGTCATCGAGTGGGTGGGAGAGGATGTCGGGACCGAAGGCTGAGCGGTTCTCGGCCAGCTCGTCCTCGTTCAAGGTCTCCGGTCCACACACCAGCTCGCCACTGTTGGGGTTGGTCGGGCCACGGTCGCCGAGGCCGTGCTGCACGGTCTTGACCTGCATGTCGTACCAGTTGGCCCAGAAGGTGGAGAGGATGCCGCCGTGGTGGGTGGCGTCGCGGTACCAGTCGCTGCTGCCCTCCCACACGCACATCGCCGCCAGGTGCTCGGGCTGGCGACTGCCGACCTGCCACTGGTTCATGCCGTAGTAGGAGATCCCGTTGAGTCCTACTTTGCCGTTCGACCACGACTGCTTGCCGGCCCATTCGATGCACTCGGCGAAGTCGGAGGTCTCACGGGGGGAGAAGTGATCGATCTGGCCGGGCGAGCGGCCCGTCCCGCGCGAGTCGACACGCACGCAGACGTAGCCGTCGGGGACCCACTTCTCCGGGTCGACGACCTCCCAGTTCTGGTACTTGTTGGTCGAGCCGGCGGTGACGTCGGGGTGCTTTTCGGCCATCCGGTCCCAGGCGCTCGGGTAGCCCTCCTGGAAGGGCAGCCCCTTGGCGTAGGGCCCGTAGGTGATGATCACCGCGTGTTCGCCCCCGTCATCGGGACGGTAGACGTCGGCGCGCAGGACGAGCCCGTCGTCGACCTCGATCGGCACGTCCCAGTCGATCCGCATGCCGTCGCGGACCTCACTCTTGTAGTCGCCGCTGTCGGTACTCATCCTCGCTGCTCCTTTGCGTTCGGGGGTGGGTGAAGAGCCTCACTGCAGGCGGCTGTCGCCGTCCTCGCGAAGGCCGAAGGGAAGGGGGTCGCCTGCCTCCCAGCTGTTCTCGAACTGGGAGCGGATGCCGGCCTCGCGGGTGCGCTCGAGCGCACCCCTGCCGAGCTCCAGCTGCGGGCCCTCCCAGCAGGCGAGCGCCGTGTCGACATCGCCACCCGCGGCGACCAGCTCCTCGGTCAGCCGGTAGGCGTCGTCGGCCGCCTTGGCGGTGCCCGCGGCGACGTGGGGACGGAGGGCGAACGCGGCGTCGCCGATCAGCGCGATCCGCCCGTAGGCCATGCGGTCGATCGCCACGTCGAGGACCACCTGGACGAACGGCTCGGGGCTGCGGCCGACCAGTTCGGCGAGCGGCGCGGGCAGGTCCTCGACCGCTTCGGCGCGCAGCCGCTCGGCTACCTCGTCGCGGACCGAGCTGGAGCCGACGGCGACCGCCTGGCGCTCGCCGGAGCGGTCGGTGAGCAGCTCGTCGAGGGCCGGCCCCGCGGGGCAGTTGCGGTACCAGACCCAGTTGACCAGCCGCTCGCCCGGCGCGGTCGAGCCGTCGAGGCCGGGGATCGGGTAGATCAGGATGTGGCTGTCGGGGATGACGCAATAGCTGATCGCGTCGGCGAGCAGCGCGTAGGTGGTCTCGGCGAGCTCGCCCTCGACCGCGGTGCCGCGCCAGCCGACATAGCCCGCGTAGGCCGGGACCACCGCGGGCGCGAGCGTGCGCCGCGCCAGTGACCGGATCCCGTCGGCGGCGATCAGCAGGTCGAAGTCCTCGACGCCGGCGTCGGCGCGCTCGACCCGCACCCGGTCGTCGTGCTGGGTGAAGCCCGTGACCCCGGCGGCGAGGTGATACCGCGACGGCTCGAAGTCGCTGAGCAGCGCCTGGTGCACGGCGGCGTAGGAGGAGAAGCGATAGCTGCAGGGATCGTCGTGGGTGATCCGGCCGTCGGCGTCGAGGTAGCGCATCCGCACGGCGCGGGCGCTGAGCCGATCGGTGTCGCCGGAGATCGCCCGGATCGTCGCCGGGTGGAGGACGATCCCGGCGCCGCGGCCCTCGAGCGGTCGTCGCGAGCGCTCGAAGACCTCGACCTCGAAGCCGGCGCGGCGCAGGAGCACCCCCGCCGTGAGGCCGCCGAGGGATCCGCCCATCACGGCGATGCGCGGATCCTCGGCGGGGCTCATGCGGCGGCGGCTGCGGCGACTAGGCGCCGGTGTAGGCGACCGCGTCGACGGTCAGCGTGCAGCCCGGGAAGGGCAGCGGACCGGGGACGCCGGTGACGACCACGTTCGGCGGGTCGTTCGGGCAGGCCTCGCGGACGGCCGCGTAGACCGCGTAGGCGTCGGCCGGGTCGGTGATGAACGCCCGCACCCGGACCAGGTTGGAGAGCGAGCTGCCGCCGGCGGCGCAGATCTTCTCGATCCGCTCGAAGATCTCTTCGAGCTGGCTGCGGGCGTCCGGCGCCGTCGCCAGGCCGCCGCCCGGCTGGGCCGCGTAGAGGCTCGAGATCCAGAGCAGGTCGCCGGCCTTGACCGCGACCGACTCGTGGCTCGCGGGCTGCTCGCCCTCGACCTCGATGATCTCCTTCTGCGCCCCGGCGCCCGGCCGGATCGACTGGGTCAGGTGCTCGATGTTGACCGCCTTGTCGGCGTGGCCGAGGCCCTCGGCTTCGATCCGCGGGATGCCGAGGCCGCGGACCGGGACCACCGTGCGGGCGGGCGGGTTGTTCGGGAAGCGGGCCTTCCAGGCCATGTCGAACTCGAAGTAGTCCGAGATCCGGGTGAGGTAGACGGTCGAGTGGATGACGTCGTCGAGCGTCGCGCCCGCCCAGCTCAGGTAACGCTCGAGGCGGTCGAGCAGGAACTCCGTCTCGTTGCGGATTTCCGAGCCCCACCAGACGAAGTCGCCAACTTTGACCTCCGGCGGGATGTCGCCCTCACCCCAGTCCATCACCTGGTCGCCGACCGTGAAGACGTAGGGGCCGGCCGCGACCACCTCGTTGAACGGGCCTTCCTCGGCGTAGGTACCGCCGAACTTCTCCTGCATCATCCCGGCCTGGAAGCCGTCCGATTCCTGGAGGATTTCCTTCGCCGTGTCAGCCGCGGGGACGAGCGCGATGCCGGTCGGGTCGATGACCGCCTCGGGGGAGAAGAGGTCGCCGCAGGCGAGCAGGGCGCTGGCCGGACGGCGGCGCTCCATCGCGCCTTTGCCGCGGCTCATGTTGAGGTAGCCGTCGGCGTAGACCTTGCGCGGTATGAACTGCTCGACCTGGAGGATCTCGTCGTTCGAGCTGCCCAGCGAGCCGAGCTCCTTGCCCAGTCGGTCGAAGATGAATTTGGTCTGTTTGGTGACGTGGGCGGCCGGCGACAGGTGGTACGGCGCGGCGGGGCGGACCTCCTCTGGCCAGCGGCCGACGTCGTCGACGGCCGGGCCGGCGAAGAAGGCGTATGGGCCGGCGGCGACTACGCGGGAGAAGTACAGGCCGCTGCCGTCCACCGTCCCCTCGGTGCGTCGGCCAATCGGGTTCCCGTTTTGCATCTGGACTCCTATCTCGGTACCGCGGGGCGCATTCGTCCCCGGCGCAGGGTCGTTTGCGGGGCCAGTCTGAACGCGAATTCGAGCCGCGTCCAAGCGGCTCTGCCTATGCGAGCCAGAGGCTGAACCTCTAGCCGAGGTCAAAGAGCCGACGCGGCGTCTCTTCCACCAGCGTCGCCGCGAGCTCCTCGCCGACCGCCTCGACCAGTTCCGCGGCGGGGGCCGGAGGTGCCATGTCGAAGGGCAGGTCGGTGCCCATCGCGACCCGCTCGGGGCCCATCCGCTCGACCAGCATCGGCAGCACGGTCTTGTCGTGGGTGATCGTGTCGACGGTCAGTCGGTCGAAGGCGTCGAGCGGTTCGGCGGGCGCCTCGGTGAGCTCCGGTCGCACCCCGCGCGCGTGGCGCAGGCGGCCGATCTGCCAGGGCAGGTAGCCGCCCGCGTGGACGAGCAGGAGGCGCAGGCCCGGGTGGCGTTCGAGGTGGCCGGCGCAGATCAGCCGCTCGGCCGCGATCGTCGTCTCGAGCTGGTTGCCGATCACGTTCTGGAGGTAGAACTCGGCCAGCCGCGGGTGGTCGCCGTTGTAGGCCGGATGCAGCATGATCGGCACGCCGAGCGCCGCCGCCGCGGCCCAGAACGGGTCGAGTGCCGGGTCGTCGAGGGCGACCGTGCCGATCGCCGTGCCGACCTGGGCGCCGACCGCGCCCGCCGCGACCGCGGCACGCAGCGCCTCGGCCGCCGCGTCGCCGTCGGGCAACGGCAGGTGGGCGAGCCAGCGCAGGCGCTCGGGCGCCGCGGCGCAGTGGGTGGCGAGACCACGGTTGACCGCTTCGCAGTAGGGCACCGCCGCCTCGGTCGGCGCCTCGTGGCAGAGCAGCGGCGGGGCGAGCGAGAGGACCGCTGCCTCGAGCCCGGCGCGCTCGAGCTCGGCCAGCTTCGCCTCCGGCTCGGTGAACTCCGGGCCGAGCCGGAAGCGCACCCGGTCGGCGGCGATCTCGTCGCCGTCGACCGCGACCGGCAGCCGCTCGTCGCCGAGGGCCTCGAGCCCCTCGCGCGGGGCGCAGTGGTTGTGGACGTCCCAGCGCATCTCAGATCACCGTGTAGCCGCCGTCGACCATCAGCTGGTCGCCGTGCACCATGTCGGAGGCGGGGGAGGAGAGGAAGACCGCGGCGCCCGCGACGTTCTCCGGGGTCGGGATGCGCCCGGCCGGGATCAGCGGCAGGAAGCCCTTCATGAACTCCGGGTCATCGAGCAGGTAGGCGTTCATCTCGGTCCGCACCGCGGTCGGCCCGATCGCGTTGACGTTGACGCCCTTGCCCGCCCACTCGGCGGCCAGCGCCCGGGTCAGCAGGAGGACGCCGCCCTTGCTCGCGCAGTAGGCGGCGAACGTCGCCATCCCCGCCACGGCGAAGGTCGAGCCCATGTTCACGATCTTGCCGTGGCCCTGCTCGATGAACCGCCTGCCCGCCGCCTGGCAGCAGAAGAAGAGCGCCTTCAGGTTGGCGTCGATGGTCGCGTCCCAGTCGGCCTCGGTGACCTCGAGGGTGGGGCCGGTGATCTGTACGCCGGCGCAGTTGACGAGGATGTCGAGGCCGCCCAGGGCCTCCGCCGCGCGGTCGAAGAGGCCGTCGATCCCGGCGGTCTCGGTGAGGTCGTAGACGAAGGCGAAGGCGGTCCCGCCGTCCCCCTCGATCGCCGCCACGACCTCGTCGAGCGGGTCGTTGGCGCGGCCGACGACGGCCACTTTGGCACCCGCCTCGGCGAGGCCGACCGCGATCGCGCGGCCGATCCCACGACCACCTCCGGTGACGATCGCGGCGCGACCGGACAACACGGCATCAGACATCTGAACCCTCCTGACGTGGCTGGAAGGCGCGGCATGATGACACACGTCGGCGCCGCCTCCGTCAGGCGATGATGATCGCGTCCTCCGGCGGGTCGGGCCAATCCGTTTTCTGCATCAGCTCGACGAAGGCCTCCGCCAGGGCCGGCCATTTGGTCCGCGTGTAGACCGTCAGCTCGCGCCCGATCGGCGGCTCGAGCCGCAGCACGGAGCCGCTCAGCCCGGCGGGGACGGTGTTGATCGGGACCAGCGCCGGGCCCACCCCGGCGGCCGCCAGTCGGGCCGCCGTCTCGACCTGCGAGGTCATCACCGCGGGCCGCGGGACGAAGGGCGTCTCGGCCGAGGAGCAGGCGGCGATCAGCATGTCGGTGAGCCCGTTCTGGGGATCGAACATCACCCACAGGCGCTGCGCCAGGGTGCTCAGCGGGATCGACTCGCGGCGGGCGAGGCGGTCGTCGGCGGGCAGCACGACGACGAACTCCTCCCAGCCGAGGCGCTCCATCAGCCCCGACCATTCGAGCGGCGGCGGGCCGATGCCGATGTCGGCGAGGCCGTCGCGGACGAATTCCTCCGACAGTGCCCGGTGGGTCATCTCGTGAAGGCGGATCGTCGTCATCGGCCGCTGTTTGCGCCAGCGGTGGATCAGGTCGGGCAGCAGGCCGGCGGCGATCGAGCGCACCGTGCTGATCTCCAGCTCGCCGGTCTGCTCCTGCAGCGCCGAGCGCGCGGCGCGCATCGCCCGCTCGGCCGAGCGGACGCTCATCCGGGCGTGCGGGAGGAAGGCCTTTCCGGCCGGGGTCAGGCGCACCGAACGGGGCAACCGCTCGAGCAGTTCGCCGCCGAGCTCGGCCTCGAGCGAGCGCACCTGCTGGGAGAGCGAGGGCTGCGAGACGTGCATGCGTTCGGCCGCCCGCGTGAAGGAGCCCTCCTCGACGACGGCCAGCCAGTAGGCCATCTGGCGCAGCGTGCTCACCTGGCGCCCACCCCGCCCTGGGGGCGATCCCGAGCCGGGTCGATAAAGGTGTGAGTCCCTTGATCTATCACGCGATCTGAAGCAAAAGCGCCGGGCGCATAGGACGAGCCTATCGCTGTAGAAGCAACAAAGAATTGGATCCCAGGCGTGTCGGTCGGGATATTCGCGACTTGCAAGCGACGGGCTTCAACCACGTCAGCATCAACGCCATCGACCTCGAGGAGTCGGTGGGGTTCTACGAATCGGTGTTCGGGATGGAACGCATCCCCACCTACACCTTCGCCTTCCCCACCCAGTACATGCGGCTCGGCGACCTCCAGCTGCACATCTTCGAGCGCCCCACCGCGGCGCCGGTGTACCACCACATCGGCATCAACGTCGACGACTTCGAAGGCGCATACCTGCGCGTCCGCGAACTCGACATCCTCGACACGGGCGCCTTCTTCTCCTCGATCTACGAGCTGCCGGACGGGTCGGTCCAGCTGTACATCCGCGACCCCGCCGGGAACCTGGTCGAGCTCGACTGGCCCGACGTCACGACCCTCGATCCGACCGTCTTCGCCGACCTGCCGAAGCTCGCCGACGAAAACGCGCAGACCGCCGAGGCGGCCGGCGCGACCCTCTACCTACCGAAACGGGAGGAGACGAAATGAGTCGACTCGCCCACCTCCGCGACGCCGTCGCGCCGCTCGCCCTGGTCGAAGACGGCAAGATCGCCCCGCTGGCCGAGCGCCTCGGCGGCATCGGCACGCTCGACGAGCTGCTCACCGCCGGCCCCGAGGCCCGCGAGCTCCTCGCCGCGACGACCCTCGCCGACCTGCCCGAGGCGGTCGCGATCGAGCCCGGCACGCTGGCGGCGCCGCTGCGGGCGCCCTCGAAGATCGCCTGCGTCGGCCTCAACTACCACGACCACTGCCGTGAGACCGGCATGGATCCGCCGGCGAAGCCGCTGATCTTCGCCAAGTTCCTCTCCTCGCTGATCGGCCCCGACGAGGCGATCACCTGGGATCCCGAGGTGACCCAGCAGGTCGACTGGGAGGCCGAGCTGGCGGTCGTCGTCGGTTCCAGGATCCACCGCGCCTCGCCCGCGGAGGCGATGGCCGGCGTCTTCGGCTACACCGCCGCCAACGACGTCAGCGCCCGCGACGTCCAGTTCTCCGACGTCCAGTGGGTGCGCGGCAAGAGTCTCGACACCTTCTGCCCGGTCGGCCCCTGGGTGGTCACCGCGGAGGAGTTCGGCGACCCCGGCGACAAGGCCCTCCAGTGCCGGGTCGACGGCGAGCTGAAGCAGGACTCGAACACCGCCGAGATGATCTTCGGCACCGCCGAGATCCTCAGCTTCCTCTCCCACTCCTTCACCCTTTTCCCCGGCGACCTGGTCCTCACCGGCACCCCCTGGGGCTGCGGTGGTTTCCGCGAGCCGCCGGTCTTCCTCGCCCCCGGTGAGACGGTCGAGGTCGAGTTGGAGGGCGTCGGCACCCTGCGCAACCCGGTCGTCGCCTTCGACTCGACCGAAGGGAACGGCCGATGAGCGACTCGGTCGCCCCGGCCCGCGGCGCCGAGACACCGGCGCCCGCCCACGAGACCGTGGTCGAGATGCGCGGGGTGACCAAGCGGTTCGGGTCCCTGGCGGCGAACGAAGCGGTCGACCTGCAGCTCTTCCGCGGTGAGGTCCACGCCCTGCTCGGTGAGAACGGCGCCGGCAAGACGACGCTGATGAACATGCTCTTCGGGCTGCTGCGCCCGGACGAGGGCGAGATCGAGATCCGCGGCGAGCGGGTGGAGCTCGACTCGCCGCGCGACGCGCTCGCCCACCGGGTCGGCATGGTCCACCAGCACTTCATGCTCGTCCCCGACTTCTCGGTCGCCGAGAACGTCGTCCTCGGCACCCGCTCCTCCTGGGACATGAAGCTGCGCCGGCGCGACGTCGAGAGCTCGGTCGCCGAGGTGGCCGACCGCTTCGGCATGGCGATCCGCGCCGACCAGCCGGTCGCCGACCTCTCGATCGACGTCCAGCAGCGGGTCGAGATCCTCAAGCTTCTCTACGCGGGCGCCGAGATCCTGATCCTCGACGAGCCGACCGCGGTGCTCGGCCCGGTCGAGGTCGACGCGCTCTTCGCCACCCTGCGCTCGCTCGCCGAGCAGGGCGCGGCGATCGTGATCATCACCCACAAACTTCGCGAGGTGACGAAAATCGCCGACCGGGTGACCGTGCTGCGGCACGGCAAGGTCGTCAGCCGCGCCCGCCGCGGCGAGCTCGCCGAGGCGGAGCTGGCCGAGGCGATGATCGGCCACGCCCTGCCGAGCCCGCCGGAAGGCGAAGCGCGCCCGGCCGGCCCGGCGATCATCGAGGTCAGCGGTCTGACGGTCGAGGGCGACCGCGGCGAGGCGGCGATCGACGGGGTCGACCTCGAGTTGCGCGGCGGTGAGATCCTCGGCGTCGCCGGGGTCGAGGGCAACGGCCAGGTCGAGCTCTGCCAGGCGCTCTGTGGGCTGCGCCCGCCGCGGGCCGGCTCGATCGTCGTCGACGGCGCCGACCTGGCCGGCTCCGGCCCGGCCGCCTTCAGCGACGCGGGCATCGGCGTGGTCAGCGACGATCGCCTGCTCTGGGACGTGATCCCCGACTTCACCCTGGCCGACAACCTGGCCCTCTCGCGGGTGCGGGCGGGGAAGTACTCGCGCGGTGGCCTGCTCAACCGGCGGGCGATCCAGCGCGACGCCGAGCAGCTGCTGGTCGACTACGACGTCCGCCCGCCCGACCCCAACGCGCTGATGGGCCGGCTTTCCGGCGGCAACCAGCAGAAGGTCGTGATCGCCCGCGAGTGCTCGGCCAAACCGCAGGCATTGATCGCCTCGCACCCGACCCGCGGCCTCGACGTCGGCGCCACCGAGTTCGTCCACCGGCGCCTGGTCGAGCTGCGCGAAGAGGGCGCCGGCGTCCTGCTCAACTCGACCGACCTCGACGAACTGCTGGCGCTCAGCGACCGGATCGTCGTCCTCTACCGCGGCGAGGTCGTGCTCGAGGCACGCGCCGACAGCCTCGACGTCCGCGTCGTCGCCGCGGCGATGACCGCCGGGAGGGGCGCGTGAACGCGCAGGCCGCCCAGGCGCCCAGCGGGCAGCGCCCGCCCGGCGCGCTGACCAAAGCCTTCCTCGGGCTCGGCCGCGGCAGCGCCCTGCGCACGGTCATCGACATCGTCGTCGCGATCGTCGTCGCGTTGGCGATCCTCACCATCTTCTTCCTCATCCTCGGCGCCGACCCCGGCAAGGCCTTCAAGGGGATGTGGGAAGGCGCGGTCGGCAACAACATCGCCTTCGGCCAGACCCTGCTGGTCACCTCGCCGCTGATCTTCTGCTCGCTGGCGGCGGCGATCCCCTTCTCCGCCCGCATCTTCAACATCGGCGGCGAAGGCCAGCTGGTCGCCGGCGCCGTCGGCGGCACCGCGGTCGCCTTCTGGTGCGCGGGGCTGCCCGGCACCCTGCTGATCATCCTCTGCCTGCTCGCGGCGATCGTCGCCGGCGCGCTCTGGAGCCTGATCGCCGGCCTGCTCAAGGCATACGCCTCGGCCAACGAAGTGATCGTCACCCTGATGCTGAATTTCGTCGCCGCGCTGCTCGCCAACTACGTCATCAACGGCGCCTGGCGCGACCCGATCGCGCCGCAGACGGAAACGCTGCCGTCGGGCTCGGCGCTGCCCACGATCCTCGGCAACTCGGGCGCCAACATCGGCGTACTGATCGCGATCGCCGCGGCGATCGTCTGCGCCGTCCTCCTCTACCGCACCCGGCTCGGCTTCGGCATCCGCGCCACCGGCCTCTCGCCGACCGCGGCGCGCCTCTCCGGCTTCGGCACCGTCGCCACGATCCTCGCGGTGTTCGCGATCGCGGGTGGCGCGGCGGGCCTCGGCGGCGGCGTCGAGGTGCTCGGCAACCACCACGCGCTGGTCGAAGGGATCGCCTCCAACTACGGCTTCACCGGGATCGCCGTCGCCCTGGTCGCGCGCCTCAACCCGATCGCCGCGGTGCCGGTCGCCTTCGTCTTCGCCGGGATCACGGTCGGCGCCAACACGTTGCCGGCGACCACCGGCGTCTCGGCCTCGGCCTCGCTGATCGTGGTCGCGGTCTTCGTCCTCACCCTGCTCGCCATGCACGTCATCCGCGTGGCCTACCCGGAGGTCAAATGAACCACGGCGTCGCGGTCACGATCCTCTCCAGCGGCGTCGCCCTGGCGGTCCCCCTGCTCTGGGCGGCGATCGGCGAGGTGATCAACGAGAAGGCCGGCATCCTCAACGTCGGCATCGACGGGGTGATGCTGACCGGCGCCTTCGTCGCCGCGCTGATCCTCCACGACACCGGCTCGCTGCTGCTCGCCGCCCTGGTCGCGATCCCGGCCGGCGCCCTCTGCGGCCTCTTCCTCAGCTTCCTGTACGTCAAGCGCGGCACCGACCAGATCGTCACCGGCTTGATGTTCAATCTCTTCATCGTCGGCGTCACCACCGCCCTCTACGAAAAGTATCTGACCAGCTCGGAACGGTCGAAGTCGCTGTCCGAGGTGGGGATCCCGCTGCTCAAGGACATCCCCATCATCGGCCCCGCCCTCTTCGACCAGACCGTGCTCGTCTACATCGTCATCGTCGCGGCGATCGCCGTCGCCTACCTGTTGCGGGGGACCTGGTTCGGTCTCCACCTGGCGGCGATCGGAGAAAGGCCGTTGGCGGGAGACACCGCCGGACTCGATGTCCGCAGGCTGCGTTCGATCGCCTTGGTGATCGGTTGCAGCCTGGTCGCCGTCGGCGGCGCGTCGATCATCGTCACCCAGGGAGGAAATTTCCAGCCGAACATCACCAGCGGCCAGGGCTTCATCGCGCTCGCGATCGTCGTCCTCGGCCGGTTTCGTCCCGGCTGGATCGCCTTCGGAGCCCTCTTGTTCGGGGTCTCGACGGCACTGCAGTACCAGGCGCAGAACGTGTCGTGGATGGCCAGCGTGCCGGTTCAGGTGTGGCTGGCCTTCCCCTACATCGTGACGATCGTCGCGGTGGTGATCGCCAAGCGGGCGCAGTACCCGGCCGCGACCGCGATCCCCTACCGCGAGCCCGGAACGGAGCGTTCTTAGTGCTCTACCGACCCAACACCATGACGACGGAGGCAACACAACGATGAGTGCAGCGCAACGTTCCAACGGGACGGGCCCCGGCAGGGCCCGCCTGCTGCTCTTGGCCGTGGCGGCGATTGTCGCCCTGCTGGTGATCGCCGGATGCGGCGGCGGCTCGAGCAGCTCTTCGGGCTCCTCGACCAGTGAAAGCGAACCCGCCGAAACCGAAAGCAACGAAACCGGCGGCGGCGCCGAAGAAGGCGAAGAAAGCGAAGCCGGCGGCGGCAAGCAGGAAGGTTTCAAGGTCGGCGTGCTCACGCCGGGCACCGAAAACGACGGCTCCTGGGGACAGGCGGTCAGCGAAGGCGCCCAGGAAGCGGGTGAAAAATACGGCGCCGAAGTCACCATCGCGGCGAACCTCGAAGAACCGTCGCAGTACCAGCAGCAGGGTCTCGCCCTGGCGCAGGCGGGTTACAACGTGATCATCAACGCCAACGCGGCGATGGGTTCGGTGACGGAAGAGCTCGCGGCCAAATTCCCGGAAGTGATGTTCGGTCAGGTCGCGGTCGGCCTCGAACCGCTGCCGGAAAACGTCGCGACCAACACCCCGCAGCTCCCGGTCGCCACCTTCCAGGCCGGCGTCCTCGCCGCCGAGATGAGCGAAACCGGCACCCTCGGGGCGATCGGCGGGTACGAATTCCCGGCGCTCACCTCGGAGATGGAAGGCTTCGCGCTCGGCGCCCGCTACGCGAATCCTGAAATCAAGATCCTGCGTACGTACATCAACACCTGGACCGACGCGGGCAAGGCGAAAGCCGCCGCCCAGGCGCAGGCCTCGCAGGGGGCGGACATCATCTTCTCCGCCACCGACCAGGCGACCCAGGGGATGTACCAGCTGGCCGAAGGCGGCGGCAGCCTCAAGTACGTCATCCCGCAGTACCTCGACAAGTCCGAACAGGCTCCCAACGTGGTGTTGACCAGCGCGGTCTACAACCTCCAGGGCGCGACCGGAAGCTTCATCGAAATGTACGGCGATGAAGACTGGAAATCGGAAAATGTCGAGTTCGGGATCGAAGACGGTGTCGACCTGGCTCCGAACCCAAAAATGAAGATCCCGGCCGCAGCGCAGAAGAAACTGGAAGAAGTCGAAGCGGCGATCGAATCGGGCAAATTGAAAATCCCGACGATCGAAGAACTCGGCTCCAACGAAAGCGCCGAAAAGATCGACCTGAAGTCGCTCGAAGGCTGATCGAAGGAGGCCCGGTCGACTTCCGGTCGGCCGGGCTTCTCACTCTTCTCCCCGGCGATCCGACGTGATCCCAGCAAGCGTCGTCCACCGCCGGCCCGTGACATCTCCTCCGAATTCGTCACGGTGTCGGCGGCCGGCGGCGGCCGCTCAGCCGGCCAGCGGCCGCTCAGCGCTCCCGCCGCGATAGGCGCCGGCTATCGCCCACCGTGGGACAACGTCTTGGACAAATCCGCCGCGAGCGGACAAGATGCCGCCCATGCGCCTCGCTCACGTCGCCGGTACCGACGCCCCGCTGGCCGTGATCGAGGGCGACGCGATCGCGTCGCTCGCCGACGCCACCGGCTTCGCCACCCTCGACGCCCTGGTCGCCGCCGGCCCTGCCGCCTGGACCGAAGCGGCCGCCGCCGCCCCCGCGGCGCTCGCCTCCGCCGCCGCCCGCCCACTCGCCGAGACCAGCCTCGCGGCGCCGCTCCGCACCCCCTCGAAGATCGTCGCGATCGGCCTCAACTACATGGACCACATCCGTGAGACCGGCCTCCAGCAGCCGCAGCGCCCGCTCGTCTTCGCCAAGTTCCTCAACTCCCTGGCCGGCCCCGAGGACGAGGTCTGGTGGCCCGCCGGGCTCACCGAGAAAGTCGACTGGGAGGTCGAGCTGACCGCGATCGTCGGCACCCGCATGCGCGATGTCGCCGTCGCCGACGCCCTCGCCGGGATCTTCGGCTACACCGCCGGCAACGACGTCAGCGCCCGTGACCTCCAGTTCAGCGACGAGCAGTGGGTGCGCGGCAAGAGCCTCGACTCGTTCTGCCCGCTCGGCCCCAGCGTCGTCACCGCCGACGAGTACGGCGACCCCCAGGCCAAGGACCTCTTCCTGCGCGTCAACGGCGTCGCCAAGCAGACCTCCAACACCAAGGAGATGATCTTCGGCGTCGCCGAGATCGTCAGCTTCCTCTCCCACAACTTCACCCTCGAGCCGGGCGACGTGATCCTCACCGGCACCCCCTGGGGTTGCGGCGGCTTCGCCGACCCACCCGAGTTCCTCGCCGCCGGCGACGTCGTCGAGGCCGAGGTCGAGGGGATCGGCGTGCTGCGCAACCCGGTCGCCGGACCGCGCTGAGCCCGCTGGGCCGGTCACCCGCCGCCGCCCCTCACGCCGCCCTCACTCCCCGTCGCGCTCGACCGCCGCGAAGTACGCCGCGGCCATGTCCTCGTCGGCGTGCCCGAGCTCCAGCGCCCGCGCCATCAGCTCCGCCGCGGCGCCGATCACCCGCCCGCGCAGCCCCGCTTCGCGCGCCGCCTCGGTCACCAGCCGCGCGTCCTTGGCGCCGTTGGCGAGCCGCATCGCGGCGCCGTAATCCTGGTCGAGGATCATCCGCCCCTTGACCTGGGCGTAGCCGTTGTCGAGCGCCGTCCCCTCGATCGCCGCGAGGAACCCCATCCCGTCGAGCCCGAGCGTCCGCGCCAGCGCCATCGCCTCGGCGGTGGCGGCGGTCGTGGTCATGATCCAGCCGTTGGTGACCATCTTCATGCGGCTGCCGTTGCCCGCCGCGCCGAGCCGCACGACCCGCCGCGAGATCGCCTCGAAGAGCGGCAGGCAGCGGTCGATCGCCGCTTCCTCGCCGGAGGCCAGCATGATCAGCTGCGCTTCTTCGGCGGGGAGCTTCGAGCCGAGCAGGGGGGAGTCGACGAGCGTCGCGCCGTGCTCGGCCGCGAGTGCGACCAGGCGCTCCGCCCCGGCGACGCCGACCGTGCTGCACTGGATCCAGATCGCCTCCGGGCCGAGCGCGGGCAGGAAGCCGTCGGCGCCGCCGGCGAAGGATTCGATCGCCGCCGTGTCGGGGACGACGGTGACGACGAGGTCGGCCCCCGCGGTCGCCGCCGCCGCGGTCGGGAACGCCTCGATGCCGTCGTCGGCGAGCCGCTGCGCGTCGGCCAGCGGCACGCTCCAGGCGCGCACCCGCAGCCCCGCCCGCGCCGCGTTCCGCGCCATCGCGGCGCCCATGATCCCGGTGCCGAGGAAGGCGACCGTCGGGCTCCCGCCCGCTTGCGTCGCCATCACTGGGCGGTGTAGCCGCCGTCGACCAGCAGCCCGTGGCCGGTGACGAAGGCGGCGTCGTCGGAGGCGAGGAAGAGCGCCGCCTTGGCCTGGTCCGCGGGCGTCCCGAGGCGGCCCAGCGGGTGTGCGCCGACCAGCCACTGCTCGGTTCCCGCCGCATCGCCGGTCGACTCGAACCATTCCTGCAGGAACTCGGTCGCCGTCCCGCCCGGGCACAGCGAGTTGACCCGGATCCCGTCGCCGGCCAGCTCCAGCGCCGCCGACTTGGCGAAGTTGATCGCCGCCGCCTTGGTCACCGCGTACCCCGCCGAGCCGCCCGCGCCGACGTGGCCGAAGGTCGACCCGAGCGTGATGATCGCCGCGTGGTCGGACTCGCGCAGGACCGGGATCGCGTGCTTCGTGAGCAGGAACATGCTGTTGACGTTGACGTCGATCAGCTCCTTCCAGGCCGCCAGCTCCATCGACTCGATCGGCGCCGCCGGGGCGATCCCGGCGCAGGTGACGAGGACGTCGAGGCCGCCGTAGGCCTCCTTCGTCGTCCCGATCAGCGCCGCGACCGTCGCCTCGTCGGTGACGTCGGCGCGCACGAAGCGGACCTCGTGGCCCGCCTCGCGCAGCTCCCCCTCGATCGTCCGCCCGAGCTCCTCGCGCCGGGCGCAGAAGACGACCCGCGCCCCCTCCGCCGCGAACAGCCGGACGATCGCCTCGCCGATCCCGCGGCTGGCGCCCGCGACCAGCGCCACCCGCCCCGCCAGCCTCACGCGATCAGCTCCCGCGGGGCGTGGGTGAGGGACTCGCTGCCGTCCTCGGTGACCAGCAGCACGTCCTCGATCCGCGTCCCGACCGTCCCCGGGATGCCCAGGCACGGCTCGATCGTGATCACCTCGCCCGCCTGCAAGGGGCTGCGGTCGTTCCAGAAATCGGGGACGTCGTGGATGTCGAGCCCGGTGGCGTGGCCGAGCAGCGGGCTGAGGATGTCGGCGACGCCCTCCTGCGCGGCGACTTCCTTGCAGATGTCGTTCAGCTCGCCGGTCGAGATCCCCGCCTTGATCCGCTTGATCACCTCGCGGTTCATCAGCAGCGTCGCGTCGAAGTAGTGCTTCAGCTTCGGATCGAGGTCGGACTCGTCCCCGGCCAGCCGCATCCGCGCGATGTCGCCGCAGTAGCCCTCGTAGCGCGGCAGCACGTCGAAGACCATCCAGTCGCCCGGCTTCAGCTTCTTCTCCCGGCTCGGCAGGCAGACGCCGGTGCCGAAGCTCTGGGTCGAGCCGATGATCGGGTTGCCGGCCGATTCGATGTCGCCCATTTCCAGCGCCACGATTTCGGCCGCCAGCGCGCACTCGTGCTCGGTGGCGCCGGGGCGGACCGCTTCCATGCCCGCGATCGCGGCGGCGTCGGCGATCGCCTCGGCCTTGCGCAGCCGCTCGATCTCGTAGGGGCTCTTCACCCGCCGCACCTCCGAGATCAGCCGCGTCTCCAGCAGCTCGGCCGCCGGCGCCGCCTCCTTCATCGCCAGATAATGGACGGCGGGGAAGAGGTGCCAGTTGTCGATCCCCACCCGTTCGTAGCCGCGCTCGGCGATCACCCGGCCGATGTCGGCGCCGAGCCGCATGGTCGAGCCGGCGTCCGGCCACGGCGACACCTCGGCGACCCGCGGCGCGTCCCAGCTCTGGTCGGAGCGCAGCAGCGGCTCGCCGTCGACCGGGATCAGCGCCGCGCAGGAGCCGAACATCGAGTACTCGTCCCCGCTGACGTGCTGCCAGCCCGCGAACCGCGTGTAGTACCCGGTCAGCCAGCGCACGTTCGCCTGCGTCTTGCAGGTCGAGAACGCCAGGATGGCGTCGAAGCCGGCGTCGGCGGCCGCCTTGCGCAGCTTGGCGAGACGGGCGTCGAGCTCGTCGGTGGGGATCGTTGACATCTACTCCTCCTTGTCTGATGGCGGCTCGGCCTCGCTGGGCCCGCCCGCGGAGCCGACGGCATCCCGCAGGATCACCGTCACCGCGCGCGACTGCTCGCTGGTGGGATTGACGTAGCGGTGGGGCAGGGAGGAGGGGAAGAGGATGCTGTCCCCGACCTCCAAGGCGTAGGTCTCGAAGCCGACGTGGATCTCGAAGCGCCCCTCGAGCACCAGCACCATCTCCACCCCGGGATGGCGGTAGAGCTCGTCGTCGGACTCGGCGAAGGGCGCGTAATCGAGCTCGAGGAACTCGACGTCCTCGAGCGAGCGGGGGGTCAGCCGTTCCCAGGTGACGCCGCCGCGGATCGGCACGCTGGCCCGTTCGTCGCGGCGCACCACGTACATCTGCTCGCGCGCCGGCCCGACGCTGATCGGGTCCCGCGCCCCGGCCTCGGCCGCCTCGGCGGTCGCCGCGTGCGCCTCGACCACCGGCGAGCCCTCGGCCGCCTCGCGTTCGCCCTCGCGCTCGGGCTCGGCGAGGAAGGCGTCGACGGTGACGCCGAGCGCCGCCGCCAGCGCGAACAGGGTGCCGACCGAGGGCAGCGTCTGGCCGCGCTCGATCTGGCTGATCATGCTCGGCGAGACGCCGACTTTGCGCCCCAGCTCCGACATCGACAGCGAGCGTTCCCGTCGGCGCTCGCTGATCGCGTGCCGGATCGCCTCGATCTGGCGCTCGGCGAGCGCGTTGAAGGCCTCCGCCTCGGCGCTCACCGGGCGCCTCCCGCCCGCGCCTCGGCGGGCGGCCCGCCGGCGAAGCCGAGCCGCAGGTTCTCCGCCGCCTTCGTCGTCCGCCACCAGCGCAGCAGGTGGGGGGCGTCGACGATGGTGACCACCAGCAGCAGGCCGCCGGTGACCAGGTAGGTGACGTACGGTTCCGCCGCGGTCACCGCCAGCGCCTCGTTGAGGATCGCCAGGCAGAGCACGCCGCAGCCGATGCCGAGCGGGTTGCCGCGCCCGCCGGAGAGCGAGACGCCGCCCAGCAGCGCCGCCGTGGTGGCGAAGACCAGCGGAGCGACGGTGCGGTTCGGCGTCGCGTAGGCGAGCGAGTAGGCGAGCAGCGCGCCGGAGAAGCAGGAGATCGCCGCCGAGGCCATGAAGGTGCCGATCACGATGCGGTCGACGCGGACCCCGGAGGTGCGGGCCGCCTTGCGGTCGGAGCCGATCGCGCGCACGTCGCGCCCGAGCCAGGTGAAGGTGAAGACGGCGGCGAGGACGAGGAAGATCGCGAGCGCGATCAGGCTGCGCTCGCTGAAGATCGTCAGCACCGGTTCATTCAGCTTCAGCGTCACTTTCAGGTCGCTGTAGTTGATGCTTTTCGAGTTGCTGAGCACGTAGACCAGCCCGAGCAGGGCGATGAAGGTGCCCAGGGTCACCGGGATCGAGCTCATCCGCAGCTTCGCGATCACGAAGCCCTGGAGGAAGCCGACCAGGAGCCCGGCGGCGACCGCGATCGCGGCGCCGAGGACCGGCGAGTCGCCGCCGGTCTTGACCGCCAGCATGCCGCCGAGCAGGTAGGTCGAGGAGACCGAGAGGTCGTACTCGCCGATGATCATGGTCAGGCCGAGCGCCAGCGCGACCAGGCCGATCCCGGCGAAGGCGGTGAAGACGTTGGCGACGTTGGCGGTCCCGACTTCGCCGCTCGCGTACCGCGGCAGCAGGGCGAAGGCGATCGCGAAGACCGCCAGGGTCAGGAACGGGCGCAGGGCGGGCCCGCGGAAGCGCAGGACCTCGGGCAGGCGGGCGCTCACGATTCCGCCCTCATCCGGTTGAGGCGGGCCAAGACGACTACGGCGAACACGACGACTCCTTTCACGAGTATCTGGATGCCCTCGCTGTATCCGCGGAGGAGCAAGATGTCGGAGATCATCGCGATCAGGATGGCGCCACCGAGCGCCTGCCATACCGAGCCGCGTCCACCGGTGATCGCGATGCCGCCGACCACCGCCGCCGCGATCGCGTCGTAGGTCTGGGTCCCTTCGATCAGGAGCGACCCGCTTTCGTTGAAGGCGCCGAGCTCGAGCCCGGCGAAGGCGAAGAGGAAGCTGGCGATGCAGAAGGCGCCGATCACCACCCAGGCGGTGCGGATGCCGGCCGCCCGGGCCGCCTCGACGTTCTCGCCGACGAGCTTCAGCTGGCGGCCGAAGCGGCTGCGGCGGAGGAACTGGTCGAGCACGACGACGGTGCCGAAGAGGATGTAGATCGGCACCGCGAAGGTGAAGATGTGGCCGTTCAGCCAGGCGAAGCTGGTGTCGCCTTTCGGCGGCAGCACGGTCGCCCCGTGCGACGCCCAGAGCGCGACGCCCTGGATCAGCCCGGCGGCGCCGATCGTGACGATGATCGTGTTGGCGCCGATGCCGCCGACGAGGAAGCCCTGGATCGCGCCGACGACGACGCCCATCAGCAGGGTGACGGCGAAGGCGAGGACGATGCCGTGCGGCAGCAGCGCCAGGAAGATCATCGCCGCGGCCGCCGCCGTCGCTCCGACCGCGAGCGAGAAGAGGTTGCCGCTGATCATGATCAGCGCGGTGCCGACCGCGACCATGCCGACGAAGGCGACCGAGGAGAGGACCGCGCGCACGTTGGTCATCGTCAGGAAGCCGTGGGTGGAGACGGCGCCGTAGATGATCAGCGCCGCGAACAGGGCGATCGCGCCGTAGTAGGTGGCGCGGATCGCGGTCTCGCGCGAGCTGCGGGTGCGCACGGGCCCGGGACCGGTGGGCGCGGTGGCGGCGTGGGCGCTCATCGGGAAATCTCCTTTCGCTCATGGCTCATCGTCATGTCGGCGGAGATCAGCTCCGCGTTGGTGTCCTCACGGGCGAGCGAGGCGACGATCTCGCCGCCGAACATCGTCACCACGTGGTCGGCGAGGTCGAGGATCTCGTCGAGCTCGGTGGAGGCGAAGAGGACCGCGACCCCGGCCAGGGCGGCCTGGCGGATCAGCTGGTGGATCTCGGCGCGGCCGGCCACGTCGACGCCGCGGGTCGGCTCGTCGAGCAGCAGCAGCTTCACGTCTTCGCGGTCGAGGCAGCGCCCCAGGAAGATCTTCTGCTGGTTGCCGCCGGAGAAGTGCTCGACCGTGTCGTCGATCCGCTCGCGGTCGACCTTGACGAAGTCGACCAGCCGGCGCGCCGTCTCGCGCAGGGCCCGGCCGCGGATGAAGCCGAGCCGCGAGAGCGAGCCGAGGCGGGTGGCGACGAGGTTGTCTTCGACCGTCTGTTCGAGGAAGAGCCCTTCGCCCTTGCGGTCGTTGGAGGCGAAGGCGACGCCCGCCCGCAGTGCCGCCGCGGGCGACCCGAGCCGGACCTTGCGGCCGTCGAGGGCGAACTCGCCGCGGGCGTCCGGCTCGAGCCCGGCGAGGGCGCGCAGCACCTGGCTGGTGCCGGAGCCGATCTGGCCGGTGAGGCCGACGATCTGGCCGCCCTTGATGTCCTGCGAGAAGCCGGCGACGGCGGGGGGGACGCGCAGGTCGGCGATCGCCGCGCCCGCTCCGGCCGCCACGCTGGCCGCGTCGGAGCGCTGCGGGGGCGGCAGCTCCTTGCCGATCATCATCTTGATCAGCTCCTGGCGGTGGGCGATGTCGGCGGTGCTGCGCGAGGAGACGATGCGGCCGTCGCGGAGGACCGTCACCCGGTCGCAGAGGTCGAGCACCTCGTCGAGCCGGTGGGAGACGAAGATCGTCGAGCGGCCTTCGCGGACCAGCTCGCGGACGACGGCGAAGACGCGTTCGATCTCGTTCTCGCTCAGCGTCGCGGTCGGCTCGTCGAGGATCAGCACGCGGGCGTCGCGGCCGACCAGGCGGGCGATCTCGGTCAGCTGGCGCTCGCCGATCGAGAGGTTGGCGAGCGGGCTGCGCGGGTCGACGGCGAGGCCGACGCGGGCGAGCAGGTCACGGGCGCGGCGGCGCGAGGCGCCCGGCCGGCGCAGCAGGGAGAGGTCGAAGTTGCCGAGGAAGAGGTTCTCTTCGACCGAGAGGTCGGGCGCCAGGGCGAGCTCCTGGTCGACGATCGCCAGCCCCTTGGACTGGGCGTCGAGCGGGTTGCGGAACTCGACCGGCGCGCCCTGCATGACGATCTCGCCCTGGTCGGGGTGGACCTGGCCGGTGAGGACCTTGACCAGCGTCGACTTGCCCGCCCCGTTGTGGCCGCAGAGGCCGAGGATCTCACCCGGGGCGAGGTCGAGCGAGGCGTCGTCGAGCGCCCTCACGGCGCCGTACGCCTTCGATACGTGGCGCACCGAGAGCAGCGGCTCGGCGCCGGCTTCGGGCCCTTTGGTGGCGGTCTCGGTCAACGGGAGCTCCTTCTGAAAGACGGGGCCGCGGAGCCCGAGCTAGGGGGAGTGGGCTCCGCGGCCCTTGTTCATCCGTCAGCTGCCAGGCCTCAGCTGGGCCACTTGGCGCATTGCGGGATGAATTTTTTGTAATTTTCCATCGTGAACCGTTCCTCTTTCACGGTGGTGTTGTGAGGAACCGATTTGCCTTCGAGGAATTCGAGGATCTTTTCCGCCGCCACTTCCGATTCGACGATCGGTGACTGCGTGGCGTTGCCCCAGAGCAGGCCCTTTTCCATCAGCGGGATGCCGGTGGGGGTGCAGTTGGAGGCGGTGACGATCGTGTCGCCGGGCTTGTCGCCGGTCTTGACCCCGAGCTGGTTGGCCGCCTGGATGATCCCGCCGGCCATGTAGTCGGCCATCCCGTAGGCGCCTTGCACGCCGCCCTGGCTGCGGTACTTGGTGAACAGCTGGAGGGCGATTTTCGCCGTTTCGACCGGATCCCAGTTGCCGTCCTGCGGCGTCTCGACTTCGAATTCCGGATGTTCGGCCATCACTTTTTCGAACTCTTCCATCCGGTCTTCGACGATCAGCGTGCCCATCGTGCCGGTGATGACGATGACCTTGCCCTTTTTGTAGCCGGCCTTTTCCATGCCTTCGAGCAGGTTTTCGGCGGCGAAGCGGCCGAGCGCGTGGTTGTCGGCGACCACCTCGAAGTCGACGTATTCCTCGCCTTCTTCACCGAGGCGGGCGTCGAGGTTGGCGGTCGGGATCCCGGCCGCTTTGGCGCGGGCGAGGGCGGGCACGATCGCGTCCGCGTTGGAGGCGAAGACGCCGATCAGGTCCGGTTTCGCGGCGATCGCCTGGTCCATGTGCTGGTTCTGAAGTTCGGGTTCGAAATTGTCGGAGAGCTGGGTGACCTTCACCCCGCGTTCCCCGAGCAGCCGCTTCAGGTTTTCGTTGTAGGCGTGGCAGTAGACGTTCGGCTCGCAGGTGACCAGGGAGACGGTCTTGCCTTCGACCGATTCGCCTTCTTCGCCACCGCTCGACGCTTCTTCTTCGTCGGCGGGCGTGGATTCGCCGCCGCTGCTTTCGCTTTCTTCGGCGGCACCGGCGGTGCTTTCGGCAGGCGAGCTCGTCGATCCGCCACCGCCGCAGGCGGCGACCAACGCACCGAGCACGAGCACCCCGAGCCCCAGTGCGAGTAAACGAAGCCACGTCTGCCGACGCGGACTGCTGCTCCTCATCTCTCCTCCATTGTTCTTTTACCCAGGCTTTCGGAGAAGGGCGACTTCCCCCAGCGGGGGAGGTCTCTCTCCAGTCCTATTTAAAACGGATAACAGATGTGAAGCTGGCATGCAAGTCTTGCTTCAAATTAGAAGATGTGCTTACACTGCCACTACAAACGCAGTCAACCGGAGGAGCAGCACTTTGAGCCCGAACGACCATCAGCTCACGCCGACGGGGAAGAACCTGGACCTTTCCTTCCTGCAGACGCCGCATGAGCACGAACCGCGTCGCATCTACAGCACGACTGGGACCGACTGGCAGGCGCGCGTCGATTTCGAACGGATGCGGCAGGACCGTCTCGCCCGGGCCCGGCTGAAGATGGAGGAGAACGATCTCGGCGCGGTGGTCTGCTTCGTCGGCGAGAACGTCCGCTACATCACCGGCGTCTTCCAGGGCAACTGGAAGAACAACATCTTCATCCGTTACTGCGTGCTCCCCCGCGGCGGCGAGCCGGTGCTGTTCGAGACCGCCGGCTCCGACCTCGAGTGCGCGAAGATCGACGCCCCCTGGCTGAACGGCAACATCCGCCCGGCGATCACCTGGAAGTGGTCGGAGACGGCGGAGGAGATGATGGCCGACAAGATGGTCCAGTCGGTCAAGGACGTGCTGGTCGAGAACGGCGTCGAGGACGAGAAGATCGGCATCGACATCTACGACCCGAGCGCCGCCGCCGCCTTCGAAAAGGCGGGCCTGAAGACCACCAGCGCCTGGCCGGTGATGTCGAAAGCGCGCGTCGTCAAGACCCCGGACGAGCTCGAGTGCCTGAAGATCTCCTCGGCGATCGGCGACACCTCCTTCTGGAAAATCGAAAACGAATGGCTCAAACCGGGCGTCAAGGAGTCGTTCATCACGGCGAAAGTCAACGAGTACCTGTACGAGCAGGGCTTCGACTTCGTCTACGACATCATCGTCGCCTCGGGCGGCAACACCAGCCCCTACCGGCGCTGGCACACCGACAAGGTGATCCGCGAAGGCGACCTCGTGATCGTCGACCAGAACGCGGTCGGCCCGGGTGGCTACTTCGTCGACTTCGTCCGCACCTTCAAGTGCGGTGGCGGCAAGTGGACGGAGAAGGAAAAGGATCTCTATAAGGAGTGCTACGAGACCATGTACGCGGCGATCGAGATGATGAAGGCGGGCAACACCACCGCCGAAGTCGCCGAGAAGCTGCCGACCTACGCCGACGACGAGTACGGCACGGTCACCCTGCAGCAGTTCGCGCACTCGATCGGCCTCTCGCTGTACGAGGGCATGTGGATCTCGCGGGCCTACTCGCTGGACTACCCGGTGGAGCTCGAGGAGAACATGTACTTCGCCGCCGAGACCTTCGCCGGCCATCCCGGTCTGGAGCAGACCGTGCGGCTGGAGGAGAACCTCCTGGTGACCAAGGACGGCCCGGTGATCTTCACCCGGCACCCGTTCTACGACGAGATCCTCGCCGCCTAGCCAGATGGCGAAGAAGGTTCTCGTCACCGACCACGTCTTCGGCGGCCTGGAGATCGAGCGCGAGACGCTCGAGCCTCTGGGCGCCGAGGTCGTCCTCTCCTCCAGCGCGGAGGAGGGGGCGCTGGTCGAGGCGGCCGGGAGCGCCGACGCGCTGATGGTCTGCTTCGCCCGGCTGACCGCGCCGATCCTCGAGGCGGCGGCCGCCAACGGCTGCAAGATCGTCTCCCGCTACGGGATCGGCATCGACAACATCGACGTCGCCAAGGCGACCGCGCTGGGCATGCAGGTGACGAACGTCCCCGATTACTGCCTCGACGAGGTCGCCGACCACGCGCTGGCGACGATGCTGGCGCTGGCCCGCGAGGTCGTCACCGGCGCCAACGTCGTCCGCGCTGGCGGCTGGCAGATCCCGCACGGGACCGTCCACCGCATCCGCGGCCGCCGGCTGGCGCTGCTCGGCGTCGGCCGGATCGGTCGCCGGGTGGTCGAACGGGCGCTGCCCTTCGGCCTCGAAGTGGTCGGTTATGACCCATTCCTCACCGAGGAGATCGAGGGGATGAGGCGGGTCGACTCGCCGGCCGCGGCGGTGCGCGAGGCCGACTTCGTCTCCCTGCACGCGCCGCTCACCGAGGACACCCACCACCTCGTCGGCGCCGCGCTGATCGAGGCGATGGAGCGGGCGCCGATCGTCGTCAACACCTCGCGCGGGCCGCTGGTCGACGCCGAGGCCGCCCTCGCCGGCCTGGAAGCGGGCAAGCTCGGCGGCGTCGCCCTCGACGTGACCGAGCCCGAGCCGCTGCCGGAGGGCCATCCGCTGCGCACGCATCCGCGGGCGATCGTCACCCCGCACATGGCCTTCTACTCGGTCGAGGCGGAGGCGGAGCTGCAGTCGCGCGCCGCCGACGAGGTCGCCCGCTATCTCCGCGCCGAAGGGCCCCGCTGCCCGGTCAACCAGCCCGCATGAGCGAGCCCGCGGCCAGCTATCCGGATCTCCGCGGCAAGGTCGCCGTGGTCACCGGGGGCTCGCGGGGGATCGGCGCCTCGACCTGCGAGCTGCTGGTCGAAAACGGCGCCAAGGTGGCGGTCGTCGGTCGCCGTCAGGGGCCGATCGACGCGCTGGTCGGGCGCCTCGGCGAGAACGCGATCGGGATCAGCGCCGACTGCACCGACCCGGCGGCGCTGGCCCGGGTGCGGGCCGAGACCGAGGAGCGCTTCGGCCCGGTCGAGCTGCTCGCCCCGTTCGCCGGTGGCTTCGGCGCCTTCACCCCGGTCGCCGAGATGGGCCTGGAGGAGTGGCGGACGGTGCTCGAGGACAACCTGACCTCGACCTTCATCACGGTCAAGGCCTTCCTCGACGGCATGCTCGAGCGCGGAGCGGGGTCGATCGTGACGATGTCCTCGATCTCGGCGCGCTTCCTCGACAAGCCGACCCAGGCCGCCTACGCGGCGTCGAAGGCGGGCGTGGTGATGTTCACCCGCCATCTTGCCCTCGAGGTCGGCGAGCGGGGCGTGCGGGTCAACTCGGTCGCGCCGGGGACGACGATGTCGGAGCGGATCGAGCGGATCATGACCGCGGCGGAGATCGAGCGCACCAAGGGCCTTTCGCCGCTGCGCCTGATGGGGACGCCGGAGGACACCGCGAACGCGACCGTCTTCCTGCTCTCCGACGCGGCGCGCTGGCTGACCGGGGTGACGATCGACATCAACGGCGGCAGGGTGATGATGTGAGCGCCCCGGAGGCGGTCGCTCACCGGAAAGAGGAGGGGGACATTGGGAACCGAGCTGCTGGACGCGCTCGCGGGAGTGACCGAGGCTGACCTGGTCGTCGTCGACGGCCGCGTCGTCGACGTCCACAAGAAGGAGGTTCGTGACGGTGGGATCGCGGTCAAGGCCGGTCGGATCATCCGGGTCGGCGACGTCGGCTCGTTGGTCGGCGAGGCGACCGAGGTCCTCGACGCCCGCGGCCGGTACCTGACGCCGGGGCTGATCGAGAGCCACGCGCACAGCTACCACGCCAACTTCAACCTGACCGAGTACGCGAAGCTCTGCCTGCGTTGTGGCACCACCGCGGTCGCCGAGTCCTTCTACGGGCAGGGGCAGATCCGCGGCAAGGAGGCGGTCCGCTTCTTCTACGACGAGCTGCGGCGCACGCCGATCACCCTGCTCTTCGTGGTGCCGGTGCTCGCCTACCTCCAGAACCTGGAGCTGGGGCTGGACGCGACGCCGGGGACGGTGACCGGCGACGACCTCTTCGAGATGCTCGAGTGGGAGGGCTGCGTCGGGCTCGAGGAGCCGCCCTACATCCCGGTGGCCGAGCGCGACCCGGTGATCGTGCGGCTGATCGAGAAGGCGCTGTCCCAGGGCAAGGTGGTGATGGGCCACGCCGCCGGGCTGACCACCGCGGAGCTCGACGGTTACGCCGCCTTCGGCATCACCGGCGACCACGAGCAGCTGACCGCGGAGGAAGCGATCCAGCGGGTCGAGCGGGGGATGATGGTCTCCACCCGGGAAACGCCGATCGCCCGCAACCAGCGCGACGTGCAACGGGCGCTGACCGAGCTCGGCGCCGACCCGGCGATGTTCATGTTCTGCAGCGACGTGCCCGACGCGGTCACCTACGCCACCGCCGGCCACATCGACGAGTACATCCGGATCGCGATCGAGGGCGGGGTCGACCCCCTCGACGCGATCGCCATGGGCTCCTGCAACACGGCGCGGTACTACCGGGTCGATCACCTGGTCGGCAGCCTCGCGCCGGGGCGCCAGGCGGACATCCTGATGGTCGGGGACCTGGAGCGCTTCGACGTGCAGACGGTCGTCGCCAAGGGCACGGTGGTGGTCGACGACGGCGAGCGGCGCCACCGGTTCCAGCGGCCGGTGTACCCGGCGTTCCTGCGCGGGACGGTGGGCCTGCAGCGGCCGGTCGCGGTCGAGGACCTGGCGCTGCGGGCGCCGGCCGGGGCGAGCGAGGTGACGGTGCGGGCGATCGGCGCCGAGTCGCTGCTCTCCGACGAACGCCGCTTCACGCTGCCGGTGGCGGCGGACGGGACGGTCGGCGCGGACGTCGAGCGCGACGTGCTGAAGGTCGCGATGTGGGACCGGTACGGCCGCTGGGCGGAGCCCGCCGTCGCCTTCATGCAGGGCTTCCAGCTCAAGCGCGGCGCGATCGCGACCAGCTACAACCCCTTCTACAACAACGTGATGGCGCTGGGGACGAACGACGCCGACCTGGCGCTGGCGGCGAACACGGTGAACGAGCTCGGCGGCGCCTTCGTCGCCGTCGCCGACGGCGAGGTGCTGGGCGCGGTCCCGCTGCCGCTGGTCGGGCTACTCTCCGATGGCGATGCCGACGAGGTCGTCCCGCAGCTGGAGAAGCTCTACGCGCAGGTCGCCGAGGAGCTGGGCTGCGCGATCGAGTGGCCGTTCCACAACTTCGCCTTCACCGCGGTCGTGGGAGAGTTGCCGATCTTGAAGATGTGCGACCGCGGCCTCTTCGACGTGGCGAGGCGGGAGCACCTGACCACGATCCTCGAGGAGGACCGATGAGCGCGACCGACACCGAGACCTTCCCGCCACCCGAGGCCTTCCGCGAGGGCGCCCTGTGGAGCGACCCGAGGATCTACGAGGAGGCGGCCGCCGACCCGGTCGCCTGGTGGACCGCCAAGGCCAAGGAGCTGCTCGACTGGGACGTCGAGCCGACCGAGGGCCTCGACGACTCGAACCCGCCCTTCTACAAGTGGTTCGAGGACGGGCGCATCAACGCCTCCGCCCAGTGCCTCGACCGCCACGTGGAGGCGGGGAACGGCGAGCGGGTCGCCTACCACTGGCGCGGCGAGGAGGGCGAGCGCCGTGACGTCACCTACGCAGAGCTGCTCGCCTCGACCCAGCGCTTCGCCAACGCGCTGCGCGATCTCGGCGTGGAGAAGGGCGACGTGGTCGGGATCTACCTGCCGATGATCCCCGAGGTCGCGGTGGCGATGCTGGCCTGCGCCCGGATCGGCGCGCTCCACAACGTCGTCTTCGGCGGCTTCTCGGCCGGTTCGGTCAGGGAGCGGATGGAGTTCTCGGCGGCGAAGGTCCTGGTCACCGTCGACGGTGCCCGCCGCAAGGGCCGCACCGCCCCGATCAAGCAGCAGGTCGACGAGGAGATGGGCGACCTGGCGACGCTGGAGAAGATCGTCGTCGTCCGCGCCACCGGGGTCGAGTGCCCGATGACGGCGGGCCGCGACGTCTTCTACGACGAGGTCTGCGCGGCCGCCGCCCCGGAGTGCCCGGCGGAGCCGATGGAGGCCGAGCACCCGCTGTTCATCCTCTACACCTCCGGCTCGACCGCCGCGCCCAAGGGCATCCTCCACACCACCGGCGGGTACCTGACCGGGGTGGCGACCACCCATAAGCACGTCTTCGACCTGAAGCCGGAGTCCGACGTCTGGTGGTGCGCCGCCGACGTCGGCTGGATCACCGGACACTCCTACATCGTCTACGGCCCGCTCGCCAACGGGGCGACCAGCGTGATGTGGGAGGGGGCGCCGGACTACCCGCACCAGGGCATCTGGTGGGAGATCGCCCAGGACCACGAGGTCTCGATCCTCTACGCGGCGCCGACCGCGATCCGCACCTTCATCAAGTGGGGTGCCGACATCCCCGGCAAGTACGACCTCTCGAGCCTGCGCCTGCTGGGCTCGGTCGGCGAGCCGATCAACCCGAAGGCGTGGCTCTGGTACCACGAGACGATCGGCGGCGGGCGCTGTCCGATCGTCGACACCTGGTGGCAGACCGAGACCGGCGCGGTGATGATCACGCCGCTGCCCGGCATCACCGCGGCGAAGCCCGGCTCGGCGATGACGCCCTTTCCCGGGGTCGAGGCCTCCGTGGTCGACGAGCGCAGCGGCGAGCCGGTGGAGGAAGGCCAGGGCCTGCTGGTCCTGGAGAAGCCCTGGCCGAGCATGCTCCGCACCCTCTACAAGGAGGACGAGCGCTTCGTCGAGACCTACTTCGCGAAGTTCGGCAAGACGCGTTACCTGGTCGGCGATGCCGCCCGCCGCGATGCCGACGGCCACATTTGGGTGATCGGGCGGATCGACGACGTGGTCAACGTCTCCGGCCACCGCCTCTCGACGGCGGAGGTCGAGTCGGCGATCGTCGCCCATCCGGCCGTCGCCGAGGCGGCGGTGATCGGCCAGTCCGACGCCGACACCGGCCAGGCGATCTGCGCCTTCGTCACCCTGCGCGGGGACATCGAGCCCTCGGCGGAGGTCGAGGCGGGCATCCGCGAGACGGTCGCCACCCGGATCGGCAAGTTCGCCCGGCCGAAGCGGATCGTCTGGGCCGACGACCTGCCGAAGACCCGCTCCGGCAAGATCATGCGCCGCCTGCTGCGCGACATCGCCGAGGGCCGCGCGCTGGGCGACGTGACCACGCTGCGCGATCCGGGCGTGATGGCGGAGCTGGAGAGGCAGATCGCCGCGGAGGCCGAGGATGGGTGAGCGTCCGCTGTGAAGTGGGTCTACGACTTCGCCGAGGGCTCCCGCGAGATGCGCGAGCTGCTCGGCGGCAAGGGCGCCAACGTCGCCGAGATGACCCGGATCCTCGGCCCCGAGCGGGTGCCCGCCGGGTTCACGATCACCACCGCGGCCTGCGTCGCCTACATCGACGGCGCCGGGGAGTTCCCGCCGGGCCTCGAGGACCAGGTCGCCGCCGGCCTGGCGCGCCTCGAGGAGCAGGCGGGCAAGCGGCTCGGCGACCCCGCCGACCCGCTGCTGGTCTCGGTCCGCTCCGGCGCCCGCGAGTCGATGCCGGGGATGCTCGACACCGTCCTCAACCTCGGCCTCAACGACGCCGCGGTGGCGGGCCTCGCCGCCCGCACCGGCAACGAGCGCTTCGCCTGGGACTCCTACCGGCGCCTGGTGCAGATGTTCGGCAACGTGGTGGTGGGGATCGAGGGCGCCCGCTTCGAGGAGCTGATCGCCGCGGCGAAGGCGGAGCGCGGCGTGCGCGAGGACACCGAGCTCGACGCCGCGGCGCTGCGCGCCCTGACCGCCCGCTTCCGCGAGCTCTACGACTTCCCGACCGCGCCCGCCGAGCAGTTGCGCCGCGCGATCGGCGCCGTCTTCGACTCCTGGAGCGGCGAGCGCGCGGTCACCTACCGCCGCCTCAACCGCATCCCCGACGACTGGGGCACGGCGGTCAACGTGCAGCAGATGGTCTTCGGCAACAAGGGGGAGACCTCGGGCTCCGGCGTCGCCTTCAGCCGCGACGAGGTGACCGGCGCGCCGGCGCCCTCCGGGGACTTCCTGCCCGACGCCCAGGGCGAGGACGTCGTCTCCGGCGTGCGCACCCCGCGCGACATCCGCGAGCTGGAGGGCTGGCAGCCGGCGGTCCACGCGCAGCTGATGGAGATCCTGCGGACCCTGGAGCGCCACTACGGCGACATGCAGGACACCGAGTTCACGGTCGAGGAAGGCCGCCTCTACATGCTCCAGACCCGGGACGCGAAGCGCCCGGCGCAGGCGGCGGTGCGCTTTGCCGTCGACGCGGTGGCCGAGGGGCTGCTCGACCGCGAGCGGGCGCTGATGACGATCGACGCGGCGGCGCTCGACGCGCTGCTGCACCCGACCTTCGACCCCGGCACCAGCTACGAGATCCTCGCCACCGGGGTCGCCGCCTCGCCGGGGGCGGCGAAGGGCGAGCTGGTCTTCTCCGCCGCGGTCGCGATCGAGGCCGCCGCCGCGGGCCGCGACGTGATCCTCGCCCGACCCTTCACCGAGGCCGACGACGTCGCCGGCTTCCACGCCGCGGTCGGCATCCTCACCTCGGAGGGCGGCAAGGCCTCGCACGCGGCGCTGGTCGCCCGCGGCATGGGCGTCCCCGCGGTCACCGGCGCCGCGTCGCTGGAGATCGATCCGGAGGCGGGGGAGATCCGCCGCGCCGGCGCGGTGGTGCTGCGGGCGGGCGACCGGGTGGCGATCGACGGCTCGGCCGGGGCGCTGACCGGCGACGACGTGCCGCTGGTCGAGCCGGACATGAGCGAGGCCTTCGAGACCGTGCTGGGCTGGGCCGACGAGCTGCGCACGCTCGGCGTCCGCGCCAACGCCGACACGCCCGAGGACGCCCTGCGGGCGCGCGGCTTCGGCGCCGAAGGGATCGGCCTCTGCCGCACCGAGCACATGTTCTTCGGCGAGGACCGCCACGAGGCGATCGTCGCCGTGATCCTCGCCGACACCGACGCGGAGCGCCGCGCCGGGCTGGCGAAGCTGCTGCCGCTCCAGCAGGGCGACTTCGAGGCGATCTTCGCGGCGATGGAGGGGCTGCCGGTGACGATCCGCCTGCTCGACCCGCCGCTGCACGAGTTCCTGCCCTCCCTGGCCGACGTCGAGGAGCGCCTGCGCGAGGCCGTCGCGGCCGGCAGCGCCGACGCCGCGGCGCTGGAAGGCGAGTTGGCGCGGATCAAGGTGCTGCAGGAGGTCAATCCGATGCTCGGCACCCGCGGGGTGCGGCTCGGGATCCTCTACCCGGCGATCTACGAGATGCAGGTCGAGGCGATCTTCGCGGCGCTGAAGGCGACCCGCGACCGGGGCCTCGAGGCGAGCGTCGAGATCATGGTGCCGCTGGTCGACTACCGGCGCGAGCTGGAGATCCTCCGCGGCCAGATCGTCGCGATCGGCGACCGGGTCGGGGTCGAGCGCGGCCGCGATTACACGGTCGGGACGATGATCGAGCTGCCCCGCGCCTGCCTGCGCGCCGACGAGATCGCCGCGGAGGCCGACTTCTTCTCCTTCGGCACCAATGACCTCACCCAGACCGCCCTCGGCTTCTCCCGCGACGACATCGAGGGCCGCATCCTCGGCCGCTACATCGACGTCAAGGTCTTCGACCGCTCCCCCTTCGAGACCCTCGACACCCCCGGCGTCGGCCAGCTGGTCCGGATGGGCGCCTGGCTCGGCCGCAAGACCAAAGAGCACCTCAAGCTCGGCGTCTGCGGCGAGCATGGCGGCGACCCCGACTCGATCGAGTTCTTCCACCACAACGGCATCGACTACGTCAGCTGCTCCCCCTACCGAGTCCCCGTAGCCCGCGTCGCCGCCGCCCAAGCCGCAATCCCCCCTCCACGTTGATGGGCCATCAACGTGGGACCTGTGGCCCGGGCGGCCGTCCGAGGTGCGCGTCCCGGGCGTCCTGGGCGCCTCATGGGGGTCCTGGCAGGCTGTGACCCCCATGAGGCGCCCAGGACGTGAGGCTTCGCGTGGGGAGAGGCCAAGGGTTCGTCACGTTCTCCGGGAGGTCCCCTCACGACCCTCCGCCCGGTGCGAGGGATCCGCGCGCTCAGGAAGTTGCGCTGTTCCTTATGCGCCTATGAGGCGCATAAGGAACAGCGGAGATCGCTGACCGTTCAGAGAACCCCGGGACGTGAGGGTCCCTGGGGGAAGACGTCACAGGTCGTGACGAAGACGCCGGGACGTCACACCTCCCGGCCCTGCGGGACCCCCGGCCCGGAGCGAGTTCGCAGTTAGCGACACATATTGTCGCTAACTGCGAACTCACCTCCGGGGTGCGTGGGGTTCCCGGCCTCTTC